>Ga0315315_10003208_pt1 | contig 15011 bp, 15 predicted proteins | sample M140m3416metaG_FD_203699 | JGI IMG/M metagenome (GOLD analysis project Ga0315315, IMG submission 203699) | Ammonia-oxidizing marine archaeal communities from Monterey Bay, California, United States - M1 40m 3416 | ecosystem: Environmental > Aquatic > Marine > Intertidal zone | place: USA...
AGCGCCAATTGCCAATTCTGTTTGATCTGATTCCCACCTTTCAACACCTTCTTTAGGATATCCAATACCAATACCATATGTTATTTTCTTTTTACCTGCTTTAACATCATCAAGTATTCCTAATCTCTTTTCCCAAAAGTCATTACCGTTTATATCGCCGTGACTCTTATTGCAACCAGTAGAAAAACCTATTTTAGCAGCAGTCCTCATAACTAAACCCATAGCAATACCTACACTAACATAAGCATTTTCCCAACGAGCAATATCTGTATTAGATTTTTCTGTACCGTCTGCGTGGCAATTTAAATTTGTATCTGGTTCTTTTCCTACAAATAAAATATATAAATTAGCGTTCATTTGTGAGTTTTGCCAAGTTGATGGAGGAAAACGATTATGAGTACATCCCCAAGTATATTTTGATAACTCATCTAATACTTTTCTATCGGCAGTCCAATAAACATCATAATATGCTTCGTGTTGTTTTGAAGGAGCATTTTGAGCAACCCATAACAGATAATCTATAACTTCTTTTGTAATTGTTTTTTTATGATCCCAAACTCTTTGACACTTTTGAATTTTACGAATAGTTTCCATTTCATCATTCCAATCATAAAACATATGCTTAATTCCTGTTTCTTCTTCATTTCTTAAAAAAGTCAAGTCTGCCCAATTTTCTTTCCATTGATCTTTTGCCATTACTTCCAATTCTCCCTTATAAAATTGTCTTTATGTTCGTGTATAGTTTTACCTGGTCCTGTAAAATGTATTACCTTTATATATTTATTAACATCTCCTAATATCATATAGTCTGTATTAAATTTTTTACAATATGCTTTACTTAAATCAAGGTTTTCTTTAAAATCATTTGAGTATTTACATATCCATTGCTCTGGTGTTCTACTTAATTTAGTTTTATATTCTTGTATCTTCCAATTAACATAATTTTGTTCTCCATAGTATTTTGTATGAACATCACCATTATTGTAATAATGTAATTGCCAGTAGTCAGGATTTTCAGCAAAATCATTCCATACATATTTTAAACTACCAGATTTAAACTTATAAAATCCACCATTTGTTTTTAACTTTGATTCCCACCATATCCCATATGTAACTAATTCATTGTCTTGTACAGGATAACCTAAAAGATCATCTACGTTGCCCGTAATCACTTGGTCAATATCCATAACTATAATGTCATCTCCAGGTTTTTGATAAGCAAAATTAGGACTAAAGTATTTCAATTTGTGCCAATGTTTCTTAATCTTGTCGTAGTGATTATATGGCAATACTAAATCTGCCTCAACAGGTGTATCACTAATACATACAAACTCAAATGGTATAGTAGAGTTTCTTTTTAAACTTCTATATAACTTTGAAACATAATCTGGTGTATAAAAACCTTTGTGATATACAGTACATATTTTAAGCATATCTTCTCCAAACTAAATCAAAATCTTTACAAACACAATGTACTATCTTTATTTCTTTTGGTATAAAGTTTTGAGTATCTAAAAAATAATGCCATTCATTATCCAACCATTGTATATTAACTTTATTAATTTCTCTCTTGTATGAAAAGATTGTTTCATTATCATATCTAAACATATCAACAATGTTTTGAGGATATAAACTTGTATCACTTCTTAACTTTGTCATTAAGTCTATTGTATCTTTAAATTTACCAAAGAAATCTAATTTAAGTATATCATCTCTACAAGCACCTATGATACCAGTATTAATAACATCATTTTTAGCACCTAGTCCTTTATCAATTAACATTGCTTGACAATTAAAATACTTTGCTGATGGACTTCTAATACTATGTTTTACTTCTTTATCTTTTACAATTTGAGCATTGTTATTATAAACACATATGCCTTTTGACAAATCCCAACGATCAAAAAAAGATTCATTAGTTAAAGGTACTGCGTCAAAATCTAAATATAATATTTCGTCATAGTCTTTTGATAGCTCTTCAAGTAAATGTATCTTATAAAAATTTACAACTTCGTATCCTGTTAAGTCTGGACAAACTTTAAGTAATTTTTGTTCAAAACTTTGATAACGAAGATCGTACCCAAACATCATAAAGGTTGCACCTATATCGTTTGCATATTTGCGTTTAGATTCAACTAATTTTGTATAATGTTTTTTAAAAGCATTAACTGTTATATCTGCTTTTTCTGTTGTATCATTTCTTTGTTTAGATTGACCATAATGTTCTTTAGACGGTACATCAACATAAACGCTATATATTACTTTCATATTTTACCTATTAATGTAAATCTAGTACCTCTATCATCTTCTATTTTATCTTCTATTAATACTTTTGCATTATCAGGTAATTGTTCTTTAAATTCTTCTAAATTGCTTACACAATTTATACTATCGTGGATATCATACATATTATTTGATTGAAAAGCAAAGTGAGCAGGTGAACATCTTTTCCACCAAGGATTTTTATAAGTTGGTGCTGGACCCCACTCTTTCATTGACTTCATATTTTCACAAGAAGCATTAATAAACAAATCGCAACTTGTATATTGATCTCTATATTTTTCAAATATATCACCTGTTATAAAGTCAACATCTAAATCTTTAAACAAATTGTATTTTGCAATACTAATAGTTTTAGGGTTTATATCAATAGCAGTAATCTTTTTAACATCATTATAAAATGCTGGTATTAAAATACTACCGTACCAACAACCTAAAATTACTATTTCAGAATCTTTGTTTAGTATATTTAAACTCTTAATATGATTAATTAAATTAAGTTTAGATTTAAACTGATTAGGACCAAATGAATCTAACAAGTCTTTATTTTCTCTTACTTCTCTCATAGAAGAAGTTATTAAGTTGTCTAATATATTTTTTAAAAGATTTACATCCATTTCACTATTTCATCCATTTCTGGTTTTTTATCCCAAGTTCCTTTTCCCCAATCTTCTAAATCTTGTATTCTATATCTTTGTGCATAACCACAAGTTAACATAGTTATAGGTCTTCTCTTTACCATATTTAAACCTACTTTGTGCCATTCCTCAGGTCTTCTTCTAAAACAAGAATTATGAGCAATGTCTAATCCTTCTTCTAATAAGTAATATCCTAAATTAGAAACAAACATTCCAACTTCAACTGACACAGAATCAATTATATGTTCAATCATATGTTCATACCCTTGGTCGTAAAAATGTCCTGTTTTTTCTTGTCCTTTATAAAAGCGATTTGGTGTTGCTAATCTACTATGAATTGTAAATAAGTATGGATTTAATTTTATATGTTCGTAATAAGGATTAGGTACTCCTCCTTGTGTAATTTTTACCTCAGGTATTTTTTTATCTGCAACTCCTCTTTCTTCCGCTTTTGTATGTGCCTTTACACACAAACTATGTATTTTTATTTTCTCTTCCTTTTTATCTGGTCCCCAAACTAATACTTGATATGCCATTGCATTGTTTTTACCTGGTGTAGTTTTCCACGCTTTATACAAAGCTCTTTCAACACACTCTTTAGGTGGTGGGTCTCTAAGCATATTATATTTTTTTACGTGTTTTCTTTTATTTTCTAGTGTGTCAAAATAATTCATTTTCTTATAACCCAATCGTTAATTACTAATATGTCTAATCCTGTTCTTTTAAATGTTCTTATTGCTTGTTCAGGTGTTTCTACAATAGGTTCGTGGCAATTAAAACTTGTATTCAATAACATAGGTATACCTGTAATAACCTTAAACTCTCTTATAAGTTCGTACAATTTATTATTTTGTTCTTTGTTTACCGTTTGTATTCTAGCAGTATCATCAATGTGAGTAATACCAGGTATTTTTGATTTTTTAAATTTATCTACTTTAACTATCCTTGACATATAAGGACTAGGACTATTTGTATCAAAATAATCTTTATAGTGATCTTCTAATACAACAGGTGCAAATGGTCTAAAGTCTTCTCTATCTTTTATAGTATCATTAATTACATCTTTAATATCTTTTCTTCTTGGATCTGCTAATATACTTCTATTACCTAATGCACGGTTACCACTTTCTGATTTACCTTGAAACCAACCTACTATTTTTCCATTAGCAATATCATAAGCTAATTCTTTATAAGATGTTAATTTTTCATCTCCTACATAATCATATTCTTTACCAGCAAATGTTTCTGATTTGTGTATATTATTATTTAAAACATAATCAGCGTGTTGATAAACACCAATTGATTGTCCTTCATCACCTACAGCAGGTGGAACAAAAACATTTTTATAATGTTTTGTAAATTCTTCATTCATATATCCATTATAAGCAACACCTCCTGCAATACAAAGATTGTCGCAAGTTTTAAGCGGATAGATATGTTGTTTAATTTTATCTAATGTAAATTTTTGTAAAGTATGTGCTAAATCTTGTTTTCCATAATGCAAAATATCAATTAAATCCATTCCTGGAATATTTTTTTTTTCTGTTATCTCTCCAGCAAGTATTGTTTCAAATACATCATAATAGTATTGACTAAATTTTCCATAACCAACTAACCCCATTAATTTACTTGCACCTAACGAACCAAATCCAGTTATTTTAGACATATGATTCCATAACCAACCTATCGGCAATTCGTTTGATAAATCTTTTATGTTTTTATTTTTATCAACAAAGATACATCTAAAGTTATAACCAATACCATCAATAGCAACTATATCTGATTCATCAAATCCAGAATTAATATACGCATAAGTGGCGTGTGATTGATGATGGTCTATAAAATACATATTATCTTTTAAATAATAGTCCCATAATTTTTTAGGTTTAAAATCTAATACTTCTTTAGGTAATATATCTTTACACATTCTAATACCACCAACCGTCATTGAATATCCTAATACTCCCTCTCTTGGTTTTTTAAAATATTCTTTAACAAATTCATTATTTAATCTATAATCAGCAGTATTTAATAATTCCTGATGAGCATAAGAATCCGTTTGAAATGGTAAGTTATGTTTAAATCTAGTATGTCTTTCTCTTTGATTGTGCCATACTCCATCATAAGTATTATGGTCGTGTAGATTTAATGCTATTGCAAATATTTTAGTCATCTATTGGTTCCAAATCATCTTGTAGTCTTTCCGACTCTGTTAATAACTTTGCATATTTTCTCATAGGAAAATGACCTTTAGGTGGTACCCATTCAGTACAAGTTTTACAATAACTTTCATATTTAAATAATTGAAAATTCATCATCTTATCAACATTTTCTTGTGTCAATTCAAACATTCTGGATAATTCAGTATTATTAGCAAATTTCTTACTACAATGTATAATCTTTTTCTTTTCAAAATCAATAACAGGTACCATAGGAAAAGAGGCACACATCTTACGATCTATTTCGTCTGCTTGTATGACATCTGTAAATTCTTTTGATCTACCATTAAATGCTTTCCACATTGTATTTTTATGATTTAACTTTTCTATTACTTCTTTATGATTGTCTTTATATTTAAGGTAGTTAGGTGTTTTTAAAACAACATTGTAATTGTTCATATCATTTTCAGGTACAAAATCAAAATTACCTAATTTCTTTACTTCATTCTCATAAAAATCTAATATGTTATGTTCAACATAAAGTATCTCTTTATCTTCTAGTATATGTGGATACCTTTTACGAATAAAAGAGTTAGATAATACCGAACATACAAAGTTAGGATACTTTTTAATTTCATTAATAACATCATCTAAATTTTTAATTAGACCTGGTTCTCCACCAAGTAAACATATTCTTATCTTATAATTTTTAAAATATTCTAAAGTTTGCTTTAAGAAATCCATATCTACGGTCAAGTTTCTCATCTCTAAAGTATAACTTGTACAATAGTGGCAGTCCTTATTACAGGACATAGATAGAAAGAAATCTATCGCTAAATAATTATCTTGTATTTCTTGTAAGGTTTTCATAAAATTTATTAAATGCAATCTTTAATTTTCTTTTGTTCATATTAACATCTTCAACATATTCTGGTAATTGATAAGACTTTTCTATAATATAATCGTAAATAGGTTCTGTTGTTTCGTTTATTAAACTCTTGTCAAATAAATCATCACCTATTACTCTTTTCATATTTTTTACAAACCTACTTTCTTCTTGGTCGTGTAAAATTAAAATAGTATTAATAACTTCATCAATCTCCTCTTGTTTCATATAAGGGTGTATAGGTAAAGTTAATATAGTATCACAGACAATCTTACTAATAAACATTTTATCTTGTCTATGTTTAATGTTTTGATACATAGGACTTTCAGACAAAGGTTTATCATAATGTACTTTTGCACCTAGTTTATCTTTAACCATATCTCTTACTTTTTTATTCTGTAATCTAATAACATATTTGTGATAGTTATGATTAAGACCATTTGTTGTAGGTTGTATAGTTACATAATCTTGTAATTGTTCATCATATTGTTTTGCGATTGCTTGTCTTTTAGTTTGCCATTCTTCTATTTTCTTCAATCTGTAATTAATAAACACAGCATTAAGCATTAACATTTTTGAATTACGACCTAACACTTCATTATTGCCGTGTCTTCTTAACTTTTTAAATAATTCTGCCTTGTCTTTGTCATCTGTTAAGATTGCCCCACCACCTGCTATACCAGCAATAACTTTATTTGCATTAAAACTTAAACAACTAACATCTCCAATAGAACCTGCCCTAACATCATTTAAACTAGCACCTAATGATTGAGCAGCGTCTTCTATAAATGCGATATTCTTTTCTTTACAAAAATCTAATATTTCTTTTGTATCAGACATATTACCGAATAGATGTGGATAAACAATCGCTTTTACTTTTGATGAATACATCCTTTTGATACTATCTAAATCCATATGATAGTTTAATATATTGATTTCACAAAATACAGGTGTTGCACCTACCATTGATATACAAGAGGCAGTTGATATCCAAGAAAATTGAGTTGTCAACACTTCATCACCAGGTTTAATACCTAAACTAATTAAAGCAAAATGCAATGCGTCTGTTCCATTATTACACGCAACAGCATATTTTCTACCTGTTATTTTAGTAATACTATTTTCAAGGAACTCTACATTTTGTTCCTGTTCTTGTTGCATAGCACCGTCAAAGATTTTTAAATATTCTTCTTTGTTTGCTAAGTATTCTCTATCCCAATTGCCCATATATAAACTCCGATATTTCTTTATGTCCTTTTGCGTTAGGGTGTACATCATATATTGATATTAACATATCCTCATTATAATTTGTATGATAGATTAATGGCTCCCAATTTTCTTCATCTTTTGCACCATCATAATCTTTAAAAGTATTTTTTCTAATTGTGTGTTCTTCAATATTATAACCACCTATGGAACGTGAAATAGGCCAACCAATAAAATTTTTCACATTAATAAATGGTTCATAATCTAAAATAATTTGTAAACAAGCATTTCTATCTGTTTCAGGATTAAAACCTGGATAATGTAATCTTCTAATAAAATTTATATCATCTTTATTGTCCCATATTTCTTTATCAGTTTTTGTTAATCCATTAATCCAACCATCAAAAAGATTAATCATTTGACATTGTTTTATAGGAATATTAAAACTATTACATACTTCTTGCAAACTAATCATATGTCTTATAGATTTTTTTAGCCAACCGAAAATATCTCCGTGTTCAAAATACCTTGACTCTCTCCATTTAAAACTTTTTAATTCTTGCCAATCTTGTCTTTGACATTGAGACCAAGCGGGTATAACTAAACCTATTTCTCTTTTATGTTTAAATTTTTGTTTTAATATTTCTTCTAATAAAGATGAATAGATATATTCATTACCCGCTCCACTATGGCCGAGATTGATACAATCCATATCTAATTTTTTTGCTAAAAGTTCTGGCCATTTTGGCCAACTACAATCCATTTCTGGGTGAACATTTGATATATAATTTCCATCAGTAAAACTACAACCACTAACTATTAATAATTTTTTCATCTGCGTATAATTCAATTCTTTCAATTAATCCTATAAGAGTATTTATATTTATCTCATATAATTGAGTTGTAAAATTAGGTCTATTCCAATATACCATACCACCATCTTTTATATTTTTATCTCTTAAATATATTACATCTTTGCCAATCCATTTAAACTCTACAAAAAGTCTAGGTGCTGGATCAAAGTTTGGTTTTGTATAGACATAAGTTTCAAATTTACCTAGTATGTTATCAATAGGCGCAAATAAATTATTTAATTTAGGATTAATCCATTTTTTATTGTAAGTTACGATACCGTGATCTGGATAACATTCAATATATTTTTCAATCTCTTTATAGTATATTTCATTTGTTCCTAAAAACAAATATTGATATTGAATATCATTTTTAATAGGTTTGTAAACATCAAAATTAATCATCTTTTCATATTGTATGCCTACACCGTTTGGATAAACATCATAGTCGCATAAGTCATAAACTTTTTTAGTTTTAAAATATTCTAATGCAAGAGGATAATCTTTAGGATGATTTTCTGAATATAATGCTATTACCTTATTACTGAATAGTAAATGTAAAGTTAATAATTGATCTTTAGTATATTTGTGTTTATCTAGGTAAGGTAAAGTTATCATACTTCTACCTAATACTAAAGTTGTTTCAGTTGATTTTGGTGTAAAAGTATCAAAAACAACATTTTCATATTTTATATATTGATCTTTGATTGCTTTTATATAGTCTTCTTTAGTGTGATCTGGATTAGGTATAATAATTAATTTACATTCATAACCTATTCTATTTAAATAACAACAATGTTCATAACTATAACGCAACAATCCATCACCTGGTTTACCTGTACATACTATATTCATTTTATACCCAACTAATTATTTCTTCAACATTTTCTTTATATTCTTTTTCTATTAAAGGTTTCTGTATTTCTTTATTAGGATATCTTCTATATCCTAAACTCATTATTAAATAAGGAGGTTCATCTATAAATGGTAACTCTTTCCACATATATTTCCATTTAGGCCAATGACAAAAATTTTTATTATAAGATACATCTATTTCTTTTTCTCTACAAAGATATGTTAATACCGTTGTAAACATACCTATTTCAATACAATTTATTTGAACATCCTCTCTATATCTTTTTGGATCGCAAACAATATATTCGTGGCCATCTTTAATTCTTTGTCTTACTGCAGGACTTCCTTTTGATAATCTAGGTGTAAATATTAGAACATAAGGGGCAAGAATATTAGTACATTGTAGAGAAGGATACTTTAATTCACCAGGATCTTTTTCTTGTGCTTTTATTAATTCTTCTACTTTAGTTGATTGATCGTATAAAATTTCTTTTTCTTTTTTACGCTCTGGTCCTAGAACGTGTACTTTATACGGCATACATTGTTGTTTAGATGGTACTAATCTCCAAGTTTTTTCTAAAAGATTTTCAACAAGATTTTTTTCTGGAATATCAATATGATTAAATCTTCTTATTTGTCTTCTACTATCAAACAATTGTTCTACATTCATATTAAATTGAAGAACCTGAAGGATCTGTAATTAAGTTAATAGCAATTTTTAATACTTCAATTTTATTTTTAGCTTGTCTTAATGTCTTTTTACCTTCATCATCTTTTGAATCTCTTATTAAATCTAATTCAAATAATGCTAATTTTAAAGCAAATAAGTGTTCTTCATTTTCTTCGTCATTAAATATTGCATTAACAAGTTGTGGATAAAACTTTGTATCTATTTTAGAAGCGTCTAACACTAAACCAGTTTTCTTAGCAATTCTCATTGCCATTGCTTCAAAGTCTTTCTTTTCTTGTTTCTTTTTGTTATATGTATCTTCGTGTAATTTATCTACCGTTATAATAGAGATTAACTCTTTGTAAAGATGATTATTTTCATCAAAAGGTATTATTGTAGGTATAACTTTTGTTCCATCTTCACTTTTTGTTAATACTTCTATATTCTGTCTTTCATTATCTATAAAGTAAGCAGAAATTAAATTGTCTTTAGTTATCATAATTATCCTTTAAGTAATCTAGTAAATTTGTTTGAGGTACCCAACCCATATTAGATAGTGTACTAATTTTAGCAACATTATCTTTTCTTTCGTATATTGTTCCCATTCGTTTATCTTTTATAGTTATATTTAGATAGTCAAAAATATCAATCAATTTATTTGAGATACCTGTACCTACATCTACAACTTTTAGTTTTTTAACTTTGTTTGTTATCAAAAACCCTATTGCTGATAATATATCTTCTATATGAATAAAATCTCTACTATGATCTATATTAATATAATCTACATCATCTTTTAATATTTTAGGTATTAACATTTGTTCTCTAGCACCTGGACCATAAACAGTTGTAAATCTCATACCCAAAGCATTATGTGGCGCAATTGTTTCCATATAATATTTACTCATTGCATACGGATTACGCCAAGGTTCTTTTGCAGTAGAAGAACTAGCATACAATATTTTAGGACCGTTTTTATATTGTTTAAAGACTCTATGACTAGCAACTACATTGTTTGTCCAATACTCAACAGGATTATCTAAACTATCTCTAACACCAGATAGACCTGCTAGATGTATAACTAAATCTACATCATAGTCTAAATCACAAGTAAGTAAATCATTACCTGTTTTTTTATCTAAACAAATTAAATTATGTTTGTCTTTTAAGAAAGATTGTAGGTGTTGTCCTATAAAACCTTCACTGCCTGTTAATAATATTTTCATATTTTTTCATACTCTAACTTTTATTTATCCTCAAATAATATGTTGCTATTGTAGTCGGAGTTCCGTCTGGAAACTCTTGTGCTCTGTAATCATCTCCACCTGCCTGGTTTGTTTGATAATTACCTGTTCCGTTTAATCTAGTATCTGACATACCAGAACCTCTTGTATTACCTGATCCTGAAGTACCTAAACTATAAGATATTTTATATCCATCACTAGAATTAGCGGCAACTGATCTAATCCAACCTTGTAATAACGATTGAAAAGATGTAGTATTATATTCTTGTAAATTATTTCCAGCATTAATAAAAAAAGGTGCTGTATAAGAAGTATTTGATCCATTAACTCTATGTAAATAATAACTTGTAATATTAGTTGGTTGATCTAGTGTTTCACCTATACCACCTGCTGTATATGCTGAAGTGTCTGCTCTTGAATCTTGGAAGATAGGAGTATTGGATCCACTTACTTCAGTTGAACCAGTTGAACTAGCAGATGATGTAATATGATAAGTACCTGCTTGTTGAGATGTTGTTGTACCAGCAATAAGTAAATCTATTGCAGGATGTAAAAAAGTATCTTTAACATCTTGTAAAGACATTGCCTGAATATTTCCTGAATTGTAAAATATTGGAAAAGTTGTTCCTGTATCAGTAGTTGGTGATCCACCATTAAGTGTTTGATTTACTTTATCGTAGGTAACTGTAACTACTGATGGTTCTGCCGTAGTTGACTCATTAGGAAAAGATGAAGCGTTTGTTGACATAGCACCCGCTTGTAATCTTGTATCTGAAATTGTTGATAAACTTCCGCCTGAACTTACAACGGATAATGCTACACTAGGATTTAATGAATATTGATAAACAATTTGATCTATAATTTGATTGACCTCTGCTGAAGTCATCTCTTTTAGATTTCCACTATCATTCTTTAAAGGTGATCTGACTGTCATTTTTCATTCCTATGCACCAGCACCATATATTGTTTTTAATACTCCTCCAGATGAGTTTAATATCTGCAATGTTACTACTGATTTTAATTGATCTTGTCCTACAGCGTCATCAGCAATTTTAGCCTCATTGATTGAATCGTCTGCAAGGTCACTACCTGATAATGCACCAGGAGCGATCATTGTACTTGTAATTGTATTTGAGTCTCCAGTTGTAATTATTGTACCAGTAATATCTGGTAAAGTAATTGTTCTATTTGCTGTTGGATCAGTTACCGATACAGTTGTTTTAAATGTACCAGCAGTAGTACCATCAAACTCAATTGATTCATTGAATAAAGGTACAGCGTCAAAAGTTAATGCCTTACCAGCAGCTGATGAAGTAAATCTTGGTATACTAGAGTTTTCATCTACAACTAATAAACCACTACCTGTTTCTAAACCTGCAGCTCTTAAACTATCTAAAACTGTAACTGTATTTGTATCAACTGATCTTATATTGTTTCCATTAATTTCTATTGTTCCTAGTGTACTAGTAGAACCAGTTACAGTAAGGTTATTTGGTATAGTTACATTGTTAGGAAAACTTAAAGTTAAGGTATCAGTTGGCGATACAACTGTTTGTATTTGATTAGCAGTACCTAATACTGTTAAAGTATCACCACCACCAACAATTTGTGTAGATGAGGTTTCGTCTGCAATTGTAAACCCAGCAGTTGAGGTTGCAATACTAATAGTTTCATTCATAGCAGCAACTAAATTTGTTGCACTAATAGAACCTGATAAAGCTGCTATATCACCAAATTGATTAGCCGATAAGTCGTTAAACTCCAGTCTAAATTGTTCTAGTGTATCTGTTTCTGCTATAAATTTTACTGCCATTAGTTTTTACCAAGTTTCTCTTTTATTAAATTTTTAATCTCTCTTAATTCAGTCTTTAAAGTATTTATCTCTTTAACTGCATTTCTAATTTGGTCACCTTGTTTTTCTCTTTTTTGTGCTCTTTGCATATAAATTTGATATTCAGTTTTACTATTTGATATAATAGCATTAGATGATGTATCTCTTACTATATTTTCAAATCCTTCAACTTTTAAAAATCTACTCATTATACTGCCAATGCAATTCCTCTCATATCTCTTATAACAGGTGGGTATGCTGAGTTAGTACCTTTCATACAAATTTTAATTTGAAAAGCAGTAAACTCATTTAATCCTGTTGTAGAATATTTGTATTCTTTAAATGTTTCGTTATCTTCAGATGGTGTAACTGTTGAATCGGAAGTACCTGTCGTGTTGAAAGGTGTCCAACTTAAATCGTCTATATTTCTTGCCTCTTCGGAAGATGTTGTTCTAAAATAAACTTCTACACTTGAAGTTGATCTAATATTTGAAGTTAATCTTACATCAATAGAAGTAGATAAATTTTCTAGTACAACTGGTTTAGTTAAGTAAACAGCGGCACTTGAAGTACCAACATTAGTTGTATCTGCAACATAATTTACATCACCTGATTGTGGTTGATTTAATCTGTTTTGAACTGTAAATGCACTAACTCTTTGTAAGTCAACTACTGGAGAAAGTTTTGTATTTGAAGTTGTCATAATACAATTTACAAATAATGATTTATTTCCACCCATTTCATTTGTTTCATTTATAGAACTTGCAACCATTTGAGGAGCAGTAAAGTATATGTTATCACCTGCAATAACATTTTCTGAACTAGCAGTTGACGTTAAACTAAATTCTGATTGACTTCCACTTATTGATCTACCTGTTGTAGGTCTCATTGTGTACGAAATATTTGTTCCTGCAACTGTCATAGTTTGTAAACTTAAATTCAATAAATCATATAATCTGTTTTGTGTTGCTGTTACAGCATTTGAACCAATATCTCCTGATTGACTAGGGTTAACAATTGATCCAGAGTAAGTTGTATTGTGTGTAGGATTAATATCGTAACTATCTAAAGTTACATTTGAAATTTGAGTATATGTTCCATTAATCTGATCGGCACTTAATCCATTTAAAGCACCACCTGTAGGAACTCCTGCGATAGTTACATTATTACTTGTACCGTGCATACCGTGGTTAGGATGTGATACTCTTAAAATTGCTGAACTATCTGATAATGTTCTAATAGGATTATTTTTTAATGTTCTAACAGGTAACGCCTCATTAACTAAAGTAGCAATACCAGTTACATTACTAAATTCTGCTCTTTTAATTTTAAATTTAACATCTTCATTTTGTTCAGCAGTCCAAGTTGAACCGTTTTGAGATTTAAACATAACACCTGCATAAGGTTGTTGTGATATTGTTCTATCAGAACCTAACACTTTTTCACCTAGTCTTCCAACATAAGCAGTATAGTTATTTGAGTTTGCTAATAATACAAAACAATATTCTGTATTTTCTTGTATGTAAACTGGACTATCAAAAGTAAATGTAGTAGCAGTTGTTCCGTCTGTACTTGTGTTGACAACATTTGGATTTATAGTCTTTTCTGAAAAAGGTAATATTACTGATCCAGGATAACCATTTACAACTTCTCTAATTTGTAAAGTTATAGGTATATTTGAGTCTTTACTTCCAAAGTACATATCCATAGATGTTAAGAAAACACCACCTGGATCATCAATCATAAATGTTTGTGCTAATGGGTCAACCCAACCAATTGTTCTAGTTGATGTTCTTGTAGAGTTTCTTTGTATTGTTCGTGTATCAGATGTATCTGTTCTAACTAATTGTGGTTCTCTAGTAGAGATAACTGTATTTTGTACAGTTTCTAAAATACCTCTAGCAACATAATCTGATTCTGCTGAAGTTTCTACATCAAATCTTGTATCGTTTATAGAACTTGTTAATCTGAATACTCTTGTACCTGTTCTCCATCTAGGATTTGAATTAACTGCTGGATCAGGTATTACAAATGTACCTGATACAGAACCATTATTATCTGTATCTAAATTTGCACCAGATGATGGAGTTACATATGAAGCAATATTTACATCATCAAAGAAAGCATAAACTCTAGTATTAGGTTTCATTCTAGTAGCAGTAAAGTTAATTGTTCTACTTCTTACAAATGGAACAAATGCAACATTAACTATTCTATCTCCAATATTGTTTCTAACTGTTTGAGGTATTAATCTTTGTCTAATACCTGTTCTAGTTTGATTTACTACTTGACCAGTTGTAATTTCTGTTCTTTGGAATACACGTCTTCCTGATCTACCTCTTCCACCAACATCTCTAGTTGAAAGGTCTCTTGGAGTACCTGACCAAAAAT
>Ga0315315_10003210_pt1 | contig 15008 bp, 9 predicted proteins | sample M140m3416metaG_FD_203699 | JGI IMG/M metagenome (GOLD analysis project Ga0315315, IMG submission 203699) | Ammonia-oxidizing marine archaeal communities from Monterey Bay, California, United States - M1 40m 3416 | ecosystem: Environmental > Aquatic > Marine > Intertidal zone | place: USA...
AAGACGGCTGTCTCCCCTAACGGTGGAGCTGACGAGGAGGATATGAAACAAAAGAACGCATAAGCCATGAACACTCCAACGACCACGCATAGAATGCCGCTACTTTTAGCGCTGTTTCCAGTTATCGCTTTAATCGTGATGCTCGCCGCGGATGTGGTTTGGTTTGGAGAAGACAGTTCCTACGGGTCAAATCAAATGGCGCTTCTTATTGCAGCGCTCATTGCTGGAGGCATAGGAGTTGCAAGAGGAACGAAATGGAAGGAGATTCGTGATGCAATCGCATCCAGCATCGGTCAAGCAACTGAGGCCATTTTAATACTATTGCTCATAGGCGCACTTGCTGGCACTTGGCTTATGGCGGGAATCATTCCTGCCTTTATCCATTATGGACTTTTGATCTTGCAACCTGGCATCTTTCTCTTTGCAGCGTGCCTCGTTTGTGCCGTACTATCTCTGGCAACTGGAAGTTCATGGGGAACGGTCGGTACAGTGGGGATCGCTTTGGTCGGAATAGGAACAGCGCTCGGATTGGAAGAAGGATGGATTGCAGGCGCAATTATTAGTGGGGCCTATTTCGGGGACAAACTCTCTCCGCTTTCTGACACCACAAACCTCGCTCCCGCTGTCGCAGGCACTGATCTGATCACGCATATCAAGTATATGACGATCACCACTGTACCAAGTATCACAATCGCACTCATCGTATTTTTGATTGTGGGATTCGGAGGTGGCGCTACAACAACAGTTAATGCTGCTATTGCAGAAGGATTCGGCGAAGCTGTAGGAAGTATTTTCAACATCCACCCTGGTTTATTTATCGCCCCAGTCACAGTGCTCGTTTTAATCGCAAAAAAAATGCCCGCTGCTCCCGCACTGTTTATTGGGGTGCTGTTGGGCGCATTAACCGCTGTAATATTCCAGCCAGAAGCAGTTAGGATTCTCGCGGGAGAAGAATTAGGTTTCGGAGCTGCAGCTTACGTTGCATCTATGAAAGCGATGGCTGTAGAAACATCGTACACCACACATCATGTGCTGGCCGATAAGTTATTGAGTGCTGGAGGAATGAATGGAATGATGAACACCATTTGGCTTATCATCTGTGCGATGACTTTCGGTGCTGTCTTGCAGGCGGCAGGTATGCTCAAGCGCATCACGGGTGCGCTTATTGCTGGAGTCAACAATGTCTTCGGATTGGTCGGAAGGACTGCAGGCACCTGTATTGCATTCAATGTTCTCGCCTCAGATCAATATATCGCAATTGTCGTTCCGGGTAAAATGTTTAGCGAAGCATTTGAAAAGCAAGGATTGGCTCCCGAAAACTTAAGCCGAACCCTCGAAGATGCAGGCACAGTGACTTCTGTACTGATCCCTTGGAACACTTGTGGCGTTGCACAAAGTGGAATTTTAGGTGTGGCTACGATCGCTTACGCGCCGTATTGCATCTTTAATTGGGTGAGCCCATTGATGTCACTGCTTGTTGCTGGCTTAGGTTACAAACTGAAGTACAGAGATGACGCCGAAGGCTAAACAAAATTTGGCTGTCAATGCGGATGTTATTGAGGATCACATTGTCGTTCGAGGCGCTCGTGAACATAATCTATGCGACATTGATCTTGTGCTTCCCAGGAATAAACTTATCGTCTTTACTGGCGTAAGTGGTTCGGGAAAGTCAAGTCTTGCATTTGATACGTTATATGCAGAAGGATCACGTCGGTTTCTTGAGACGCTATCAGCCTACGCAAGACAGTTTATAGGTGGGTTGAAGCGTCCTGACGTAGATGGCATTTCAGGGCTAAGCCCCGTCATTTCAATTGAACAGAAAACCGTGACTCGAAATCCTCGGTCAACAGTAGGCACTGTGACAGAAGTCCATGACTTTCTTCGTCTGTTATTTGCGCGAGCGGCAGATGCATACTCACTAGAAACAGGTGAGAAGATGGTCCGTTACACTGACGAACAAATCACAGAGAGCATCGAATCCCGATTTGGGAATACACGACTGATGCTTTTGGCTCCTTTAGTGCGAGGCAGAAAAGGTCACTATCGCGAGTTGTTTGACCAAGTCAGGCGACAAGGTTATGTAAGGGCAAGAGTAGATGGCGAAATCGTCGAACTCGATTCGGGATTTAAAGTAGACAGATATAAAGTCCATGACATTGAACTTGTGATCGACCGAGTTGTCGTGGGAGAAGATAACAGCAGACTGCTTAAATCGGTGAGAACAGCGCTTAAATTAGGGAAGGGCTCTATGTCTATCCTTGAACACGGCGTGATCAATCCCAAACCGGTTCACTTCTCTCGAAATTTAATGTGTCCGACCACTGGACTCGCTTATCCAGATCCTGAGCCTAACTTGTTTTCTTTTAACTCTCCGTATGGTGCATGCCCCACCTGTAACGGACTCGGAAAAGTTGCCGAAGTCGATCTTGAACAGGTCTTTCCAGATATGGAAAAGAGCATTAGAAAAGGCGGAATCGCACCTTTGGGAGAACTTAAGAGCAACAAAACATCTCACATTATTGAAGCGCTTATTGCCGCTCATGGCGAAAAACCCACCGCAAAAATCGGAGCGCTTAGCGAAGAACTCATCGGAAAAATACTCTATGGGACAGAGGAGCTCATCAATGTTCCTTCTCGGTTTGGCCCCAAAAATGCAGGTGAAAAATATGACGGGGTTATCGCAATTATTGAGAAAGCAGCCAGAAGAACCACATCAGTCCCCCTGAGAAGATGGGCGCAGTCCTTCATGCATAAAATACCATGTCCTGGTTGTGAAGGAACACGTCTCAAACCGATAAGCAGGCAATTCAGAATAGGAGAAAAAAACATCTCACAATTGGGCGCTATGGACTTTTTGACGCTTCAAAAATGGTTTGAAAACATTGAAGACGCTTTGAATGAACGTCAGCAAACAATCGCTCGTGAACCGCTTAAAGAAATCCGCGCAAGAATAGGATTCTTGCTGAACGTTGGGCTTGGATATCTGAGCTTAGACCGTCCAGCACGATCTCTTTCGGGTGGAGAAGGACAACGAATCAGACTTGCAACGCAAATCGGATCAAGTCTTACCGAAGTGTTGTACATCCTAGATGAACCCTCAATTGGCCTGCACTCACGAGACAACAGAAAACTAATCAACTCTTTACAAGCATTGCGAGATGCTGGAAACTCAGTGATTGTCGTTGAACACGATGAAGAAATGATGCTCGCCTCTGACCACCTTGTGGACATTGGACCTGGAGCGGGAAAATATGGTGGGAAAATTGTGACCCAGGGGCCTCCATCAGAACACTTGAGTTCTGATTCAATTACTGCGGCATATTTGCGAGGCGACAAAAAAATAGACGTTCCTAAAAGAAGGCGCAAAGGATCAAATAAAAAACTCATCCTACACAATGCGACAGGGAACAACTTGAAGGGAGTGTCATTAACAGTGCCTCTGGGAACGTTGGTCTGCGTCACAGGTGTCTCGGGAAGCGGCAAGAGTTCGATTATCAACAACACTTTATATCCAGCGCTGCTCAATCATCTTCATGAACCGATTCGCACACCCCTTCCACATGATACGATCAAAGGGTTAAAGCATTTGGACAAATCCATCGCCATAGACCAAACGCCGATCGGACGGACCCCACGTTCAAATCCTGCGACGTACACAGGCATCATGGACCACATTCGCAAACTTTTCACCATGCTGCCCGAATCTCGGATACGGGGATATAAACCTGGGCGCTTCTCCTTCAATGTGATTGGGGGAAGATGTGAAGACTGCAAAGGTGCTGGCGTCAGAAAGGTTGAAATGAATTTCCTACCCAATGTCCATGTGCCATGTGACTCATGTGCAGGACGCAGATTTAATCGTGAAACGCTGGACGTACGCTATAAGGGAAAAAGCATTTCTGACGTGTTAGACATGACCGTGAGCGAGGCAGCCGAATTTTTTGATGCCTATCCAAAAATCAAACGCATTGTATCGACCCTGAAAGACGTCGGACTTGGATATATCTCATTGGGGCAACCATCGACAACATTGTCTGGTGGAGAAGCACAGCGCGTAAAGCTGGCTGCTGAATTGGCGCGTGTGGGGACCGGAAACACCCTATACATTCTTGACGAACCCACAACTGGACTTCACTTCTCCGATGTCCAAATGCTCCTAGACGTTCTGAACAGACTCGTGAATCAAGGAAACACAGTCCTTGTCATCGAGCACAACCTAGATGTCATTAAAGCCGCAGACCATGTCATCGATCTCGGACCCGAAGGCGGGGATGGTGGTGGAAACATCGTTGCCTCAGGAACTCCTGAACAAGTCGCATGTGTAAAAGAAAGCCATACAGGAAATTATCTCTCTCAGATTCTGCATTAAGTTTGGCATATGTCAAAACCTTTAAAACATCGCACTTGGGCCGAAATTATGTCGAAAGACAGCTGGTCCATTTTTAAAATCATGAGTGAATTCGTTGAAGGATTCGAAGCGCTTCAACGAATTGGCCCCTGTGTCTCTATCTATGGATCTGCAAGAACAGGTCCAGAAACCCAAGTTTACAAAGACGCTCAACAAATCGCCTCCCTCCTATCTAAAGCTGGATATGGCGTCATTACTGGCGGAGGTCCAGGTGTGATGGAAGCGGGAAACAGAGGGGCACATGAAGTGGGTGGGCCATCAGTAGGTCTTAACATCCAACTCCCATTTGAGCAACATGACAATCCTTATATCGACAGAGACAAGAGTATCGATTTCGATTACTTTTTCGTTCGCAAGGTGATGTTTGTGAAATACAGTCAAGCGTTCGTCGTCATGCCAGGTGGTTTTGGGACACTAGATGAACTATTTGAAGCACTGACTTTGGTCCAAACTGGAAAACTAAACCACCGACCTATCGTGCTCTACGGATCCCATTTCTGGGGAGGTCTGATTGAATGGTTCCGCGAGATTTTGCTGAAAGAATTTAAAACCATTTCTTCAAAAGATCCCGACCTGCTTTTTGTTGTAGACACACCCGACGAAGCTGTTAAAGTGATCACGGACTATCACACAAAAGCCAAGCTCAAGCCCAATTTCTAAATTGGATCATCAATCTCTGATCTTGGTGAACTGACATCCTGACGTAAAACCATACCGAAAAAATCAAAAACTGCCCTGTGATGTGTCATGGTGGCAGTTTTTGTTTGGCATAAAGAGATGGCATAAGACTTGCGTTAGGAAAACCAACAAATATGAAATTAAGTCCAAATGGCTACTACTGATAAATCAACCAAGCGCGAAAAGTCTCAAAAGGGAAGTATTAACGTAACAACGGAAAACATCTTTCCTATCATTAAGAAATTCCTATACAGTGATCACGAAATTTTTCTAAGAGAACTCGTTTCAAATGCTGCTGACGCGACAATGAAACGTCAAACGATTTCAAAATCTGGAGATGTCACGGCATTTAAAGGAGATACGCCACAGGTTTTCGTCAAACTCGACAAAGACGCAAAAACAATTACCATTTCGGACAACGGAATTGGAATGTCTGCTGAAGAAATCGACAAGTACATCAACCAAATCGCTTTTTCTGGCGCCACCGAATTCCTAGACAAATACAAAGAAGATGATGCAAAGCAAGCAATCATTGGTCACTTTGGACTTGGATTCTACTCATCATTCATGGTTTCTGAAAGGGTGGACATCATTTCTAAAAGCGCCAAGAAAGGATCTAAAGCCGTCACTTGGAGCTGTGATGGCTCTCCTGACTACACGATTACACCTTCTAAGAAGAAAGAAGCTGGAACTGACGTCGTACTTCACATTGCAGAAGATTCTTTAGAGTTCTTAGAGGATGAACGCTTGATGAGCATCCTCAATAAGTATTGCAAGTTTATGCCCGTTGACATCATCTTCGGCACGCGTTCTATTCAGGAGGATGACCCTTCTGGAGAAAAAGATGAAGAAGGGAACATTAAAAAGGTCAGTGTTGAGATTCCAAACGTTGTAAACAACACAGCGCCGGCTTGGATGAAGAAGCCTTCAGACATAACCGATGAGGAATATTCAAGCTTCTACAGAGAACTTTACCCTATGAATATGGAAGATCCACTCTTCAATATTCATCTAAACGTAGATTTCCCATTCAATCTCACTGGGATTCTCTACTTCCCACAGCTCAAGAAGCAGATTGATCTTCAGAAAAACAAGATTCATCTTTACTCCAATCAAGTCTTCATTACAGACAATGTTGAGAACATCGTTCCCGACTTTCTAACGATGCTACATGGCGTCATTGACTCTCCCGACATTCCATTAAACGTCAGCCGTTCATACCTTCAGGAAGATGGTAACGTCAAGAAAATCTCGGGCTACATCTCAAAAAAGGTGGCAGACAAGCTCACCTCGATGTTCAAAAATGACCGCAAATCTTTCGAGACACAGTGGGACGATTTAAGAATCTTTGTCGAGTACGGAATTCTTACTGATGAGAAATTTGCAGAGCGTTCTAAAAAATTCTATCTATACAAGGATACCGAAGGCGTCTGTAGAACACATGAGGAGTTAATCGAGGCTGTGGGAGAAACTCAGAAGGATAAAAACAACAAAGTCATCCTACCGTACACATCTGATGTCAACGCACAACACTCATTTGTAAAAGATGCAACAGAACGGGGATATAAGGTTCTCAATATGGAGGGGCAACTTGTAGCACATATTGTTGGAAAGTTAGAACAAACACATGCAGACATTCAATTCAAGAGAGTCGATTCAGAAATCATCGAAAATCTCATTGAAAAGGACGAAGAAACAACAAGTGCATTAGATGAAAAACAACAGGAAACGCTTACGCCTATTGTTCAAAGTGCATTTCCAGAAAAAGGATACGATATAAAATTCGCAGCAATGTCTCCAACTTCTTCTCCGTTTGTCATTACTAGAAGCGAGTGGATGCGAAGAATGAAAGAGCAACAAGCCATTGGAGGAGGCGGTGGATTCCAAATGTTTGGAGAAATGCCGGAAAAATATGATGTCACCGTCAATTCAAATCACCCTATCGCAATGCAGCTTTTGAATGAAAAAGACGACTCAAAACGTTCAGCGACATTAAAAGATGCTGCTGATTTGGCTCGCCTGTCTCAAGGAATACTGGAAGGAGAAGAACTCACCGCATTTATAGCACGTGGATTTAAAAACCTACAAGATTAATTGGGTCTTAGCATGTTTAAATAGACAGGTCCAGAACAGGTTTTCACATAACACGAAAAAAGTCAATCATGTCAGGATATGGTAAATGGGTCGGAGGCGCTATTGGGTGGGCATTGGGAGGATATATTGGTGGTATTTTAGGATATCAAGTCGGGAAGTTATTCAGTTCTGGATTTCAGATAGGCGAAAGACACCAAGGTGGCACACGGTCTGGTGATTTCGCAATGTCTCTTGTTGTCATGAGTGCAGCGGTTATGAACGCCGACGGAAAGGTTCTTAAATCAGAGCTTAACTTCGTTAAGAAATTTCTAAAAATGAACTTCGGTGAAGTTCAAGCAGACCAACTCATTCTTCTCCTCAAAGAAGCACTCAAGCAAGAGGTTGATGTAAGAGGTGTTGCGGACCAGGTTCGCATAAATATGGACCATCCGAAAAGGATGCTTCTGCTTCAATATCTCTATGGAATCGCAAATGCAGATGGGCATGTTGACAAACGTGAACTCGAATTAATCCGATTGATTGCAAGACACCTTGGAATAAGTCCCAAGGACATTGGGAGTATTGAAGAGCCTTTCCATTCCGGCACACTGAACCCCTATAAAGTCCTCGAGATTACCGAGACCGCCACAGATGCTGAAGTAAAAAAGGCATATCGAAAATTAGCCATAAAATTTCATCCTGATAAAATTGGTGACCTTGGAGAAGGTCCACGGAAACTGGCAAAAGAACGGTTTCTACAAGTTCAAGGGGCATATGAACAAATCAAGAAGTCTCGGGGGTTTAAATAAGAATAATAAACCCACGAGGTATATATTCGTATTCCATTTTAAGACACGTACAATGACAATTCGCGCTCCATTTATGCTTGCCGCAATGGTGATTTCTTTAATATCACTAACACCAAAAAACGCAGAAGCTCAGCTATTTAAGAAGAAGAAAAAGACAGAACTTCCGGGTGATAAAAAGGCAGGGAAATCAGATGTGAAGTCAATTGATGAAGTCACAAAATCTGCTGAAAAATTAGAAGGTCTTTTCACCATGTACAGAGATACAGTGACTGGAGAATCTTGGATGGCAATCCCGGAAGAGGCATTTAAAAACGAATTCATTTACTTTTCCCAAGTTGAAGATGGTGTTTTACAAACGGGCAATTTTCGAGGCAGTTACAGATCAAACAAGATCGTAACATTCCACAAACATTATGACCGAATAGAATTACATCAGGAAAACACTGGATATTATTTCAATCCTGAGAGCCCCCTCTCAAAAGCGAAAGATGCAAACATCAACTCCCCTATTTTGGCCAGTCTCAAGATATTGGGCGAAGACAGTGCAGGAACGACTTACTTAATCTCTGGAGATGCACTCTTTTTAAGTGAGAAAATCTCGATGATTAAGCCCCCAAACAGAGGCGGTGGAAAAAGTGCCCTTGGCAAGCTTTCAAAGGAAAAAACCAAGATTACTGAATTCAATAACTACCCTGAAAATCTTGAAGTTAAGGTGGACTACGTCTATGACAATCCCAGCCCATCTGTATATGCAAGCGCGCTTACAGATTCTAGATACATCTCAGTAAGCTACCGACATGCATTGCTACACATGCCAGAAGAAAGTGGATTCACACCACGTAAAGATGATGGCCGAATCGGATTTTTCATGACGCAAGTCAATGACATGACTAGTCCTGAAAGCACCCCATGGAAGGACATGATTCACAGGTGGAGACTCGAAAAAAAGAATCCCGAGGCTGAACTCTCTGAACCCGTGAAGCCGATCACATGGTGGATTGAAAATACGACGCCATACGAATTTAGAGAATACATTAAAACGGGAGTTGAAGCATGGAATTTGGCCTTTGAAAAAATCGGATTCAAGAATGCAGTTGTTGTTGAAATACAACCCGATGACGCGGAGTGGGATGCGGGTGACATTCGATACAACGTCCTCAGATGGACTTCATCTCCCTCAACACCTTTTAGCGGTTATGGACCAAGTTTTGTCAACCCCAGAACAGGAGAGATTTTAGGCGCCGACGTGATGCTTGAATATGCAGGAATGGCAAGAAGACTTTGGAAATCTGATGTTTTTAAAACTGCTGGCATGCACCTGTCGTCTAGGCAGCAAACTGCAGAGATGATGAAACGATGCAATGCTGGAGATGCAATGGTTGGAAACACACTTTTTTCTCTTGCAGCGATGCAGGTTCGTGATTTTGACGATGATGCGCATAAGGAGTTTACCCGTCAAACGCTTCACCGTCTTGCCCTTCATGAGGTAGGTCACACACTCGGGTTAAGCCACAACATGCACGCAAGTACCATGTTAACTCCTGATGAGCTTAAAGATCCCGACGTTGTTGCGGTAAATGGAATGTGTAACAGTGTGATGGAGTACCCTGCAATTAATTTTGCTTTAAAACCTGAAGACCAAACCCTCTTCTATGACGATTCTCCTGGCCCATACGATTACTGGGTGATCGAATATGGTTACAGCGTGGGTGTCGAGGATGAAAACGAGGAAGACAAGCGACTTGAAGCAATTCTGTCAAAATCCAATTCACCACTCCTTCAGTTTGGCAATGATGCGGATGACATGCGCGGTGCAGGGAAGGGAATCAACCCTGATGTTAATATTTACGACCTTTCTAGCGACCCTGTAGCATATGCTTCTGAACGTTGTGAGCTCGTCAACGAACTGCTCAAAGGTTTCGTTGATAAATACGCAAGTTCGTCGAAGACATTTCACGACGTACGTGACGCCTACTTAACACTCACTGGAGAGTATGCCATTCAATTGAGAGTCATGACTCGTCAGATTGGTGGTGTGCGTTACAACCGAACTGGCACAGAAAACATTGGAGATGACAAACCGTATACGCCTGTATCTTTGGAAGACCAAAAGAAGGCCCTAGATGCACTTTCTAAGTACGCCTTTGCACCCAACGCCTTCGATGCCGCTGAGCATTCATATGCATACCTACAAGCGCAACGCCGTGGCTTTGGGTTCTTTGGGTCTGATGAAGCTCCGCGCATTCACGCCCGTGTTCTTGCCTCACAACAAGAAGCGTTGTATCATCTCTTACACTACAATGTCCTACAGCGCCTCACAGATTCCGGCATGTATGGAAATGAATACGACGTCGCGACATACATGGAAGATTTGACTGATGCCGTATTTAAAACCGACCTTAGAAAGTCAGTCAACACATTCCGTCAACAACTGCAAATCTCTTACACAGAATCACTGATTAAAGCGTTGGCGCCTAAGACCAGATACGACAGAATCGCCAAAAGTGTCATTCTCGCAGAGCTCAAACGCATAGATCGACTTGAGAGAGATGCGTATTCTCCCGACGGATTGACAAGGGCGCACAGAGCGCATGTCAGACACTTAATAGACCAGGCTTGGAAGAACTAAATATTGTTTGACACATAGATGATCCTTTCATAAAGTGCGTCCTTGTGAGACTCCCAATTTGGAAATTTGTGTGAGACACCCTTTCCGTACTTCCAAATTTTCTCCCATGCAACGATTTCAGATTGAAGCCCGATATAGCCTATTAGCGCGAGACTACTTTTTATTTTATGAAAGATAATTGCTGCGACGTCTGATGATATCGCTGCTTCTAGTACAGGTAAATCCTGATCTAAACTCCTTTTTGCGAGAATTTTGACTTCATCAATCATTTCAGGCATTTCTCCATAGAGCAATCTCAAAGCATTAGAATCCGTCTTTATGGCTGGTTGATCCGGAAGATTATCTGAAAGAAAAGTATAAAAAGATTTTGGATTCACAATCGGCGCCTCGGCTGGTTGTATGACAAGGTCATAGTCTTTGATATTAGACACAGAGGTCCCTGTTGTGACTACTAATCCCCAGCTATCTAGCGCCGAAATCAAAGAATCAGGGATAGACCCAATAAAAAAAACAGCGTAACCTGCAAAAGCATCTGGAGTGTCGTGCATAATAGTAAGTTACACTATGTACTTTTACAATATGCAATTAAGACTCATTATAATTTATAAATGTGCTTTGTTTTTATTTTGTCTTGCGCTAAGTATTGTATCGTTTTCTCAAGATCAAAACATACAAAATCTTACTTCTTCACCTATATCACTTGATCATTTTCCTTTATTAAACTTCAATCCGGAACTTAAATCCAGCCTTCGCGCACCCGATCAATGGGAGCTGGCCATAAATGTCGCAGCTGACAACAAAGAAGTTCAGTCCTTAATCATGACATTTTACAGAGACAACGACTATGCTGAATTGCAATGGCTGAATCTTTGGCATTCTCGATGTGCTGACATCTGGAGAGAAATCGCAGACTCATTGCACCTTCCCATTTCTGCTTCTTTTATCCCTCTGATGTTAGAAAGAAATAATCTTAAGTTGTGTTCATGCACCGATTCAGGCGCTGTCTTAAAGGATTTTGTGGGTCTGGAAAATGAGAGTACTGAAGTGATCACCAAACTCGAAGAAGTTTTTAAAAAATCTGAACAGAAGGATGAACCGTTCATGGTTTGGCTGCACGAACTCAGAATCATAATAAGATTGTTAGAAAACTTCAAATTGCCTGATTACAAGGATAGATGGCTGAATAACACAGCCGTAAAAAAAAGACACACAGTATTGAAAGGAGAAACGCTGTATCGACTATCCGTTCTGTATCAAGTACGGATACAAGACATTCAATTGTTGAATGAATTAGGTAACAGTACAGTGATTTCTGAGGGACAATCTTTATTTATACCCGTGGAATAATGAAATTTCACGAACCGGGCATCACTGCCTTTTTCTTACTGGTTCTTGTCTCCACATTCTATCTCGCGACGTGGGCTGAAAACACACCTATCTTCAGTGAAGGGCATACAGAATTACCAAATAAAAATGTTGAAGTAGATCTACCAAGTTGGGCCGATTTCACATTAGACATGCAGGAAGTTGACGTTGAAATTGAAGAATATTTAGAAGAAGAAGAGGAAAGAAGCATGGTTGAAACGCGGACGATAAATCTGCGACACAACCTATGGTCTCCGGAATTTGACACATGTACGGTAGAAAACATTGGCAAATCAATGAGGTTTCAAGGCACTGATGAAGCGATCGCAAGACTTCACAATCTCTTCATCAACTTGAATGAAATAGGACGTGATGAACGCGAAGCGATACATGTTTTTCATTTCGGTGATTCTCAAATTGAATGTGACCGCATCACAGGCAGAATTAGATCGAGCTGGCAGAAAACATGGGGAGGCAGTGGGCCAGGATTAATTCCTGCAACCCAACCCGTTCCGTCATTGTCTGTCAGGCAAGAAACTGAGGGAAATGTGACGAGGTTTACGAGATTCGGCAAAGTCGACACAACTTTGGGACACACGTGCTATGGAGGAATGGCTGCGTTGGCCGTGATCAAAGACTCCGCAAGAATTATTTTAAAGGCACACCCAATGGGGTTTCATAAAAACAAAATCTGGGAGGAAGTCGAGATTTTATTTGGCGCTGTCCCCATGGGAGGCACATTGAAAATTTATGGCCAGGCCACAGACACTACAATCACCAACATCCCTCCTTCTTCAGAGGGCAAACATTTCACTTTAACAACCATGCTCAAGGGAGAATTAGAGGATCTGGAAATATGCATAGAAGGCTATCACGTTGAAATAACAGGCATAAGGATTGGCAGTCCAGACGGTGTCCAAGTCCACAACATCCCTATGAGAGGGAGTTCTGGCACGCTCTTCAGTCGACTCCATAAAAAGCATTTTAAAGCGTACATGCAAAACTGGGATGTTGGAATGGTGATTCTACAATACGGAGGAAACGCTGCACCCTATATTTCAGACTCGACTTCAGCTGAGCGATACGGAAAACGATTTGGCAGACAGGTGAAATATATTCGATCTGTTCTACCTGAGGCTGCCGTTTTGGTGATTGGCCCCTCAGATATGGGCCAAACGCTTGATTCTACAAAACTCTCTTATCCCATGCTGGGGAATATTAGGACAGCTATGCGAGATGCCACCATCAAGGAGGGTGGCTTGTTTTGGGATTTAAGCGATGTCATGGGTGGACCAGGCACAATGGAAGCATGGGCATCAGCACAGCCCCAACTTGCTGCGCCAGATCTCGTTCATTTTACGCCGAAAGGTGCGAGAAAAATTGGACAAGAACTTGACCGTGCATTCAGAGCAGAATACAGAACTTGGGTAGACGAGATCAGAGAGAATAACAAATGAGCTCAGAATTACTTTTTACACAGCCGGCTTTTTGGGTTTTCATGCTCGTTGTGATGATCGCACTCTCACTCCTGAAGCATAAAATTGCGATGCGTAACGTTTTTCTTTTCGCAGCTAGTTTGTTTTTTTACTGGAAAACAAGCGCGAGTTTTGTCTTTCTACTCTTGTTTTCAACTTTAGCAGATTGGGGCATCGCCATGGCAATGGCCCGAAGTGAAACATGGAAAAGAACAACGTGGCTCATTTTAAGTGTGGTCATTAATTTGGGTTTGCTGGGGTTTTTCAAATACGCTTATTTCTTTGCTGATGCCAGCGCCACTTTGTTTGGCACATCATGGCAAGCAGTCATCCCTGGGGCAAATTGGATGAACGCCCATCTCAACACGTCCTTCCGTGTAGAAACCATTTTACTGCCTGTAGGAATCTCCTTCTATACATTTCAAACCCTGAGTTACGCGATTGATGTTTACAGGCGTGAAATTGAGCCTGTAAAGTCATTTTGGGATTTCGGATGTTATGTCACATTCTTTCCGCAATTGGTGGCGGGGCCAATTGTCAGGGCCAAATCTTTTATACCACAACTGCACGCTGCATATCACTTGAGCAGAAAACAATTTAAAATGGGGGTCTGGTGGATCCTTACTGGCCTCATTAAAAAGGTGATTTTCGCAGATTATATTGCCATGAATCTTGTCGATCGTGTTTTTGCATCACCCACAAGTTACAGTGGCCTGGAGGTGATGCTTGGCCTCTATGGATATAGTCTACAGGTATTTGCCGATTTTAGTGGCTACAGTGACATTGCCATTGGCGTTGCACTCTTGATGGGATTTCGCCTAGAAGAAAACTTCAGATCACCTTATAAAGCGAGGAATTTAGGAGAATTCTGGAGAAGATGGCATATCTCTCTCTCCACGTGGCTAAGGGACTACTTGTACATCCCGATGGGGGGAAGTAGAACGGCAAGTATATTTTCCGGAATATTTTCTTTTGCAACAGTATTCTTCTTATCCATGATGTTTGGCGAGTCTGGTGAGATTAATTTCGGTGTATTGTTTCTTGGATTTGGAACGATGTTGTTGCTTTGGTCTTCAGGAGTAATGTATCCCAAATGGGGACAGAAACTCGCTTCATATGTGAATATTATGGCCACGATGGTGATTGGCGGGTTATGGCATGGCGCATCATGGAACTTCCTCCTTTGGGGTGCGCTGAATGGTCTGGGTTTACTCGTATACAAAGTCATAGGGACAAAAATGCCGTGGGCCACACACCATGGATGGTGGGCCAGAGCTATAGGACTGATGACAACCTTCAATTTCATCACATTTACCAGAATTTGGTTCAGGTCTGGATCTGGAATTGGATGGGAAACAACGCCCGGAAATCACAACCTTCTCACCGAGTGGTTTACAGCGAATGACCTGCTTTATCAAATGTCAAAACACTTCAATGACATTCCATGGATGGATGTCGCTTGGGGACATCTCACTTGTATCACAATCATGGTTGTGGGTTTCGCGCTACATCTCAGTCCAGAGCGAATGAGGTCAAAGGTCGTCGATAAATTTACCTCTTTCTCTATTTTT
>Ga0315315_10003211_pt1 | contig 15008 bp, 11 predicted proteins | sample M140m3416metaG_FD_203699 | JGI IMG/M metagenome (GOLD analysis project Ga0315315, IMG submission 203699) | Ammonia-oxidizing marine archaeal communities from Monterey Bay, California, United States - M1 40m 3416 | ecosystem: Environmental > Aquatic > Marine > Intertidal zone | place: USA...
AATAGTAATATTTTAATAGATTATGTTATATTTAATAAATTAAAATATACAAAAAATAAGAATGGTATATTTTTAAATTTATATTCAGTATCAGATGATCATATAAATAAAATATATGATACGATTATTAATAAAATTAATTATAATAAATTAATTAATTCAACTGATTATGACCTTAAAAATAGTATAGATATAAATAAATATAATCTAAATATAATTAATTCTGAAAATAATAAATTTAAAGAAATAGATGATAATTTATTTGATGATTATGATATAGATTTAATTGAATTATCTAAAAAATAATTATCTAAAAAATAATTTGATAAATTTCTTATTTAAAGATTTATATTCAGATTATATATAAAAAAAATGGATTTGTTAAAAATAAAAAAATGTCAAACAAATTATGTATTAAATATTAATAATAGTAATTATATTCAATCTATTAATTATAAAACACCTAATACACATAATAAATATAAAGATATAAATAAATATTATTCTTCTTTTGATGAATTAATTATATCTTTTAAGGAACCAGATTATTTATTAAGTGAAAATAAGGAGTTATTTTTGAATAAAATTAAATTAAATATAGCTAATTTATTAGATGAAGATAAAATACAATATTATGATAAATATAATTATTCTAAACAATTTAATACTTCTTTAATACAAGGTGGATTACAAGAAAATAATATGATATCTACATTGATTTATTTAAGTGATTATTATAATATAAATGTATTTATATATTATAAAATAAGTGATAAATATTATAATTATATAGATAAAAATGAAAAAAATGTTTATATAATTTATGATAATACAGGTTGGAAATTATCTGATGTTAATTTTGATTTAGATAAAATAGATGTTTTATCAATGCGTGATTTGGTAAAAGAAGCATTTATTACTAATAATTTAAAAAATAAAAATGTATATAAAAGTCATTTACAGCCAATTAGTAAATATAAAATGACTGAATTAATTAAAATAGCAGAAGAAAATAATGTTTTATTAATAGATAAAAAGGGTAAGAAAAAAGTAAAACAGAAATTGTATGATGATATAAATTATAAATATATATAAATATAAATTTGAAAATATATTATATAATATAATTAAAGTATGATTTTCATAAATGAAAAAGAAGATGAAGACATATATAATATGTTGGAAGTATCCATTAAAAATAAAGATATAGAATTTGAATTATTATATGGTACAAAAAGGGTAGATAAAAAAATAATATCTATAATTACAAAAGAAAATTTTGTAAATTTATCTACTTATTTTAATGAAAATTATAATTTTTATGAGAGTAATAATACTTTAGATATTAGATATTTAAGAAAAGATAAATTTAATTCAGAACAAAGTGATAAAAGATTAACTATAGTTGGAATAGATGATATTAAAAAATATTGTTTAACAAATTTAATTTTATCTGATATGAATTTATTAATAATAGATAAAAAAAAACATGATATAGAAGGTATTAAAAATACTTATATTAATAAAAATTATGATTATAAAATTAATTTAAAAAAAGAGGTATTAATAACTGATAATATAGATGAAATTATAGATACATTTAATAATAATAAAAAAATATTTAGATATAAGAAAAGATATAGTTATTTAACAACTAATAAATTATGGAGAATAGATTTAACTGTAATTAAATCATCTGAGTTTAATACTAAATTTAATACTTATGATTATCATGATTCATTCAAGAGTGCAAATATTTTGAATAAAAAAGAAATATATGAATTAGAAGTAGAATATGTTGGTTCAAATATTAAATTAAATACTGGATTATATGCTATTGAAAATTATATTAAAAATAAGGATTATTTTAGTGATAATCCAAGTATTTATAATCCATTTCATAATAAAATTAATATAGGATTTGATAAAGATTATAGTTATGATAAAGACCAATTATCAAGTAAAGTAAATTATAAAGAATATATAAATAAACGAGTACAAATATTAGATACATATTGGGATAAAAATACAGATGAAAAAATTAAAGAAGATATAGGGGATAATGATATTATAATTAAAGAAGTATATAATAATTATGATGGTGATTATGGTACAGGTGTATATGTTAAAATAGAAACAATAGATGATATATCTTTAATTATACCTATAGATGATATTAATTTTTTAGAAGGAACATATAAAGGTGGTTCATCAGATGAATCATCAGATATAATATCGAGTGATATTAATTTATCTGAATTATCATTTCCAAGTGAGTTAAGTGATGTAGATTATATAAAAGAGCAATGGTTTCCAGATATAGATAGTATATTTAGGGGAGTTAAATATACGATGAAAAAAAAACCGTCTAAAGGGAGTGTTGATTATTTTCAGTTAGCGCATTTAATAAAATATGTAGATATAAATAAAGAATTGAGTGTAAATAAAACAATATCAGATAAATATCATTTAGGTTCAATTAAAAAGGTATCTCCATATTTAGTTTATAAAAATAATTCATATGTAATTAAATATAAAATAATAGAAATTGGTGATGAAGGTATGGGTGATTTATCATTAGAAATTTTAATAGGTCAGGATGATAAGATAATTAATAATATAATAGAGGAATTAAATGGTATATTTTATGATATATCATCAACTCATATAGATGAAAAAATAATAGTTTCAAATTCAGATAAAAAGAAAATTATTAATGAATATTATAAATTAACTAAACAAGATAAAAGGAGATATAAAACTTTTATGGGTCCTCAACCTAGTACATTAAAATTAGAAAATTTATATAAAGAAAATCCGATAAATATTCTTGAAAATTATTTAGTGACTGAAAAAGCAGATGGAGATAGATATTTATTATATGTGAATAAAGATAAAAATTTATATTTATATAATAAAAAGAATGATATAATAGATACTGGATTAAAAATACCAAAAATAAAAGGTGAATGGTTATTAGATGGAGAATATATAAAAAAAGATAAATCTAAGAATCCGATTCGTTTGTATATGATATTTGATGTTTATTATTGTGAATCTGAAATATCAAAAAAGGCTTATTCACATCCATTTATATCGAATGATAAATTAAGTAGATTTGAGATATTAGAAACATTTAAAAATTATTTAACAACAGTTGAAAATAATTCAGAATATATAAATGATGATGATAAAATTATTATAGATTTTAAATCATATGAAAAAGGATTTATTAATAATGGTGAACAAATACCAGATAAAATTAAAGATAAATTATTAAAAGATATATTTATTCAATCTTCAAAAATATGGAATAAACAAGATTCATATCCATATAGTATTGATGGATTAATATATTTACCATCTAATTTACCAGTAAAATCAGATTTAGATGGTAAAATAAATGATAATATATCTGGTACTTGGAATTTAAATTTTAAATGGAAACCACCCGAAGAAAATACAATTGATTTTAAAGTAAATATTTCAAAAGAGATAAGTAAATCTCAAAAAAGACATAAAATTTTTCCATTTATAAAAATAGAAGATGATAAAGAAATATTTTCAAAATATAAACAATTAACTTTATTAGTTAAATATTATGAAAAACAAAATAATCCAATAAATTATTGTATGCAGATATTATTAGATAAAGGGTCATATCATAAAGATAATGAATTAATAGAATTTTCAATAGAAGATATTGAATATAATATTAGTAAAACAAATATTGAATTAACAGAAGGAAAAATGTTATGTTTAAAAGATAATCGTGAAATTAATGATAATGATATTATCGAAATGAGATATAATAAAAATGCTAAAAATGGTATGATATGGGAACCGTTACGCGTTAGATCTGATAAAGGTGGAATACCACAAGCATATCATATTGCTTATGATGTATGGGATAGTATTCAAAATCCAGTATTACCAAATATGATACAAGGTAAAATTAATATAAATAAAACAACAGATAATTATTATATAAATACTACAAATACACAATCAAGTCCATTGAGAGATTTTCATAATTTAATAAAAACTAAATTAATAGGATTCATTGGAAATAGTTTTGATAATAAAATTAATATAATGGATACATCTATTGGTAGAGGTGGAGATATAAATAGATATTTAAGATTAAATTGTAATTATTTATTTGGATTAGATATAGCACCTATAAATAGTGCTTGTGAAAGATTTTATAAAGGTAAAAAAACAATAACAAAAGGAGTATTTATAAGATATGATACATCAAAAAATATTGAAAATGAATCTGGATATGTTGGTAGTGAAAAAGAAATAGAACATTCTAAAAATATGATAAATATATTATATAATAAAAAAAGATCTATCCCTAAAAAATATGAAACTATTAGAAGTAATTATAGTTCTATAGCTACAAAAGGGTTTGATATAGTTAGTAATCAATTTTCATTACATTATTATTTTAAAAATGAAAAAACATTACGAACTTATTTAGAAAATATAAGTAATGCATGTAAAAAGGGTGGTTATTTTATAGGAACTTGTTATGATGGAAATAGAATATTAGAATTATTTGGAGATCAGAATATAATTGAATATACAAAAAATAGTGAGACTGTTTATAAATTAGAAAAAATAGATATATCTGATTTTAAATATAATAAAGAAAATATTAAGAATATGTTTGGAAATAGTATTAATGTATATATGGATTCTATTGGTAAAACATTTGAAGAATATTTAGTACATTTTGAATTCTTTATAGATATTATGAAAGAATATGGATTTATATTAGATATACCAAAAAATTCAAATAAATTTATTAATAAATCTATTGATTCATTTGAATCAATATTAAGAAATTTATCTAAATTAAAAGAAGATAAAGAATTAGATACATATTATAAAAATAGTATAAATATATTAACAGATGAAAATTTATATAATTTAAGTAAAACAAATAATTATTTTATTTTTAAAAAAAAATAAATTATAAATGAATAAATTCACCATCTTTATTCGGGAAATGAATCTTCATATATTTTTGAAGATTAAAATAAGTTAATTCATCTTTCTCTTTTAATCTTAATAATTTTTTTAATTCTTTATTAGGTTTAATTATTCTCTTATCTTTTTCATTTTGTAAATTATGTTTAACACAATAAGCAGTTATTTTTTTAGTTACTTCAGTTCTCGCAATCTTTTCATCTTTATCTAAATCAAAAAATTTCTTTAATTCAGCAGATACTGGCCCCGGCTTAGAAAATCCATTTAATACTCTATCTGTTTTTTTAGTTTTATTTTTTTTTTTAAGCTCTTTATCTACACCCTTTTTATCTTTAGCAATTTGCTTCTGTAATTTATTTACTTGAGTTGCTAAATCTTTTACTAACGATAAAGCATTTTTTAATGATTCAGATAAAGTTTCAAATTCTTTAGAATAATCTAAAATTTCTTTTTGTTCTTCTTTAGGTGAAGTTTCAACTGGTTCAGGCGTTGGTGCAATTATTTCTTTTTTAGGAACAGATTTTACTTTCTTTTTGAGTTGTTTGGGAGTAATTTTCTTAGAAGGAGGCATTTTATAAATTATAAATATTTTATAATTTAATAATTTAACCGCATTTATACTATTATATACTATAGGTTATCCAATTTGAATGAGCATCAAAACAATTTTTATTTACTTGTGATAATCCTATAATAAAATACATATATCCTAATGATTTACACCCATCATCTGTACAATTACTATAAATATAATTCAATTCAGTTATTATACTATTTCGTAAATCATAAATATTAGTTAATCTAAATACATCATTAACAGCAGTAGAATATAATATTCCATTTGGAGGTGCTATTTTTTTCTTTACATCTAATGTTAATTGTGCTCTATAATTCCATATATCTTCTAAAAATTTATATAAATGTTTTAATCCAAAACTAGTTAATTCATAAAACCATTTAACATCCATATAATAACCAACTCTAGTCATTTCTGAAAATATATCAACAACTATTCTTTTTAATTGTTCTTCATTTGAATAAATATGGTCTTCTTCATATACTAATGATACATTTTGTTTTTCTAATCTATTTAATACTTTAGTAATTCTATTTATTTCTTTATCTGGAATTATTTCTCTACTATATGGATTATTTAATTTATTTTTATCTAATAATTGTTTAAAACTTCTAATATCAAAACACCAAATATTATCATTATCATCTTTGTAAGACATAAAGTATTTTAATTCAATCTTTTTTATTGAATCTAATGTATAAAAGTCTTCATGATTTTTAGATTCATTTATATTTTTTAAACCAGAACCTTTTGAATAATATAAATAATTTTTATAAAATCTTTGTATTTTTATTATTTTATTTATAATATTTAATGTATCTAATAAAATTATAAATAATTCACTTTTTCTTAAACTAATTAAACTTGTATTCCATGTTTTACTTTTAGCAAATCTAATTCGTGGATTTTCTATTTTACCTATTGAATATAACCATCCAGTTAAATTTGGCTTATTAATAATAATTATTGGTTTATTATTACTATTATTTAATTCATGTCTCCATTTAGTCTTTTGAAATATAGATTTATTCTCTTTTTTTTTATTAATTAAATCTTGATATATTAAAGTATAAGTATTATTGCTAAATATTTTTTTATATATATCTGTTAATGTATTTAATATATCATTTTTTAAATAATCTTTAGATTCTCCTGTAAATCTACTTTTTATTATTAAATTATTAGTTATTAAATAATTCCTTTTATGTTTATTACAATAAGGTCCATATTTTTTTTTATTATTACAAGATGTAGAATAAATACACATTTTTTTTTGTATATATATATATATTAAATTTAAATTTTTTAAATATTTTTTAAATTAATTTGAAATATAAATATAAATAAAATATAAATAAATTTGAAATTACTTAAACATATATAAATCATATTAATTAAAACAAATACAAATGGCGGCCAAAAAGAATAAATACAATATTCTTAAAGTTGATGAATTTGATATAGATAAAATTAAATATGCTAATATGAAGACTTTGGATAGTGGTGCTAAAATGGCTTATATTAATTATGAATCAGATAATAATCCAATTCGTCTCCAAACAAGTGATTGTGAACTTCCTTTTGATGCTAGTTATTTTCCAGATCAAAATAAAAATTGTGGTAAATTTTCTGTTAAAGTTTCTCTAAAAGATGATCCTAAATTTGCTGAAAAAATTAAAGAATTTGATGATAAATTGAAAGAAGATGCTAAGAAGAATTCAAAAGAATGGTTAAAAAAAGGTAAGATTTCAGCTGAAGGTATTGAAGCAATTTATACTTATATGCTAAAAGAATCAAGAGATGTAGAAACAGGTGAAATTGATAATAAATATCCTCCGCAATTTAATTATAAAGTAATTATTAGAGATGGAAAATGTGATTGTGGTGTTTTTGATGAAAATAAAAAGAAAATCGAAATTCCAGAACTAGATGGTGAAATTACAGAACATATTTTGAATCGCTATTTAGTAAGAGGTGCAAAGATTAAAGCATTGCTGAGATGTAATGGTATTTGGGTTTCAGGTAATAAATTTGGATGTACCTGGAAAGCAGAACAAATCCAAATTACAGTTCCAGTTGATATTGGTGATGAATTTGCATTTAGGGAATCTGATGATGAAGATAATTTTATTGAAAGTGATAGTGATGATAGTGATTAATTTAATATTATAAATTAAATATTATAATTATAAATTATATTAAATTAAATTAAATTATATTTTTTTTATTTTATAATAATTTTTTTTATATTTATTATAATATAATATGAGTACACTTTTTGGATTTACCGCAGTTGATATTTTAAATGATAAACATTTACTATTTACATTAACATCTACTATAATGTTTTTAATATTTTCGTACCCCCCATTAGTAAAAACAACAACTAGACTTATTAATAATATTACTGGAAGTATAATTCCAAAAACATATACTGAGATTGCAATTTTATTAATTTATAGTTTGTTTTTTGGATTTTCAATTTATGTTTTTTCTGTACATATTTTTGATAGATTAATCACTAGTATTAAAAATTTCGGATCAAGTATTAGAAGTACTTTACCGGGTAATAGATATTCTCCTCCCGTAGTTCCTCCCGTAGTTCCTCCCGTAGCTCCTCCCGTAGCTCCTCCCGTAGCTCCTCCCGTAGCTCCTCCCGTAGCTCCTCCCGTAGCTCCTCCAACAAATACCGCTAATGCTAATAGAAATGCTAATGCTAATGCGAATGCTAATGCTAATGCTAATGCTAATGCTAATGCTAATAGAAATGCTAATGCTAATGCTAATGCTAATGCTAATGCTAATAGAGCAGCGAATGCTGCTCTAAATAGAAATAGAAATAGAAATAGAAATAGAAATACACCTGGAGGCGCAGGTAATACACCTGGAGGCGCGGGTAATACACCTGGAGGAGCGGGTAATACACCTGGAGGAGCGGGTAATACACCTGGAGGCGCGGGTAATAACCAAAATCCTTAATAAACAGCTAATTTTGTTAATAAATTTTATTTTTAAAATACTTAAATATTTACTATTATATACTAATAATATAATGGAACTCAAAAAAATGAATCAAATAGCATTTAATAATTTGTCTGAATTATATGATTTAAATAATGATAAATATATTACAATTGAAAATTTAAAAAATATTAAAATAAAACAAAAAAGTGATAGTTTAGATAATATTGATAATATTGATAATATTTATGATGAAAATGATATAGAATATGCTATATTTTTTACATTTTATCAAATATTAATGTATATGAAAAATACAGATGATGTATTAATATATCAAGATTATACAAGAAAAAAAATATTAAAAAAAATGTCTGTAGCTCTTGATAATTTATATTTAATGTATATGGATGATGAGAATGAAATATCTAAATTATCACCTATTTTAAATATAATTGATGATTTATTAATAGATGAATTAAATAATTATAAAAAATGTAATTGTTATTATACTTTTTTTGAAAATATCACAGAAATAAATAATACTTTTAAGAAAATAATTGGAATAAATTATAAAAATCATGCTAATATTATAAAATATTATTTACCTGATTTAGAACCAATTATGTATTACAAATTTGCAGATAATAAAGAAACGACTAATTCAGAAGAATCTAATGAAGAATCTGATGAAGAATCTGATGAAGAATCTGATGAAGAATCTAAAGAAGAATCTAAAGAAGAATCTGATGAAGAATCTAAAGAAGAATCTAAAGAAGAATCTGATGAAGAATCTAAAGAAGAATAATGTTATTTAAAAAAATAACATATATATATATATTATATTATGTTAAAATTAAATTTAATATTAAGTAGATCAAAAAATAATATAATTGGAGTAAATAATAAATTATTATTTAAAATTAAAGATGATTTATTATTTTTTAAAAATATAACATCTTCAACAGATGAAAAGAAAAATATAATTATAATGGGAAATAATACTTGGAATAGTATACCAAATAATAGAAAACCATTAGAGAATAGAATTAATATTATATTAACGAATGATAAAAATAAAATAGAAGAAATAGAAAATTCAGTATATGTATTTAATAATTTTCCATATTTATTTAGATGGTTACTCCAAAATAAAAAGATATATAATAAGATTTTTGTAATTGGTGGTTCACAAATATATAATCAAATATTAACAAAATATAGACATTTTGTTAATAAAATATATATAACAGATATAAATGTTGAATATAATGTAAATAATTTAGAAAATATATCTTATTTTAATAATAAATTAGAAGATTTTTCTTTTAATGAAATTAAAAATATAGATATCAATAAAGAATGTCAAATATATGATCCAACTGAAGATATATATAAAGATATAATTACAAGTTATAAATTTTTATTAGGTGTTAAAAATAAAAATACAAAAGAGGAAGTTCAATATTTAAATTTATTAAAAGATATTATAGCAGAAAATAATATTAAAGAATCAAGAAATTCATTGGTATATTCTAAATTTGGAGTTAAAATGGAATTTAATTTATTAAATGGATTTCCATTATTAACGACTAAAAAAATGCCTTGGAAAACAATATTAAGGGAATTAATATGGTTTATAAATGGTAAAACAGATAATAAAATATTGAATGATAAAAATGTACATATATGGGATTTAAATTCTACTAAAGAATTTTTAGAATCAAGAAATTTAGATTATGAAATTGATGGTGATTTAGGTCCTATTTATGGATTTCAATGGAGACATTTTGGTGCCGAATATATTGATTGTGATAAAGATTATAATAATAAAGGTATCGATCAATTAGAGTATGTTATAAATGAAATTAAAAATAATCCAACTAGTCGGAGAATTATAATGTCTTCCTGGAATCCAGTTGATATACCAAAAATGGCTTTACCTCCTTGTCATGTAATGATACAATTTAATATTGAACCTCCTTATATTGATGCACAATTATATCAAAGATCAGGTGATATGTTTTTAGGTGTTCCATTTAATATATCTTCATATGCGTTTTTATTATCTATTATTGGTAAAATATGTAATTATATACCTAGAAAATTAGTTCATATTATAGGAGACGCTCATATTTATCAAGATCATTTAGATGCTGTAAATATACAATTAGAACGCACTCCTCTTATTTTTCCAACATTAGAAATTAGTGATATAGATGATATTAATAATATTAATGAAAATATGTTTCAAATATATAATTATAATTCAGAACCATCTATTAAAGCAAAAATGATCCCATAAAAATATATAAAAATATAAGAATATTATAAATAAAGGATAAAGAAAGATATTATGAATTCTGATATGGATTTAATTAATGAGATGTTTGATACTAATTATGGCGATACTATAGGTATTAATAAAGATGAAGCATATTATATAGGAAAAGCTGAAAATATATTAAAACAATTAGATAATAAAAAGAATTATTTTGTATTTATAAAAATATTTTTAAAAAATTATCATACATTAGATAAAAAACAGAAAGAGGATATTATTCAGATGTTAGATATAAAACCAATTGAAAAGATTGTATATAAAGATAAACCAATTCAAAAACAAAAAATAAAAAATAGTAAACCTAAAATTAATATGAAAGATGATTATTAACTTTTATTATTTAACTTTTTATTATTTAATTGTAACTGTTATTTCTTTTCCATTTAGAATAAATGTTGCTTTTTCAGATACTAGAAATGAACCTATAAGTGGTATACCTTCATTATTACTTACTTGGGGTAGAATTTGAGTATTACAATATGTCCATTGATAATTATGATTACTATGAAATGTTGGTTTTAGTTTACCTGGATGAAATCCTCCGCAAAGTGGAAAATCTGGGTGATTCGGTAGTTTTGTATTATTAATTACCATAAACCAATTTTTACCAAATTGTATAATAGAATGAACATCTACATGTCTAAATAGAACATTTGATGTAAACCAATTTTCATCAAATCTAGCATTTCCAGTTTTATTTGGTCTAGTCGGAATAACATATTTATTTTCAAAATGATTCAGAGAATACTTAGTGTTCATAACTTCTTTTGGTGTTTTAATTTCAGTAATATATCCTGGTGAAAAGTTTCTTGGATCTATTTTTAGATCATGTTTCCCTTTAGACATATATAGAAGTAGTTTAGAAAGTGTATCCGGAAATTTCTCCCCTTCTATTTCTGATAGATATTTCTTTTTTCCTTTACCATCCTTTTTCTTCTTAGTTGTTTCTATAGCCATATCCATAAATCCAGAAGAAACATCCATTATATTAATTTCCCTTATTCCTTTTTCCCAATAATGAATTGGTACATTGATTAGATTAATAATATCAGGAACTATTGAAATAGGAGTTCCAAAATTTACAATCCATTCATCATTCACAACTTTTGCTCTAGCAGCTGCTTTTGTAGACATTTCCAGTTCTGGATTTTCAAATTCTGTAAATTTAAAATTTTCTTTAATAATCATAAAAGTTCCACATTGTCTATCTACAGGCCAAACTCTTTCTATCATAATATCTGATTTCCCTTCTTGATGAATAATAACTGTAAATGGAATATCTTCATGTTTTGTCCTTCTTGTAAAATTATTTACACGAATTGTATAACTACCATATGGAGAACAGCTAATATTTTCAGCTGGTTCAGATTCACCATGTGTTACATTGGCATCAAAATCTAGTCTTGTAGTTTCATTATTAATTATTTGAATTTTATTTTGATAAAATACCCTTTCCGTTTTATGATTATAATTCCAAATAACATCTAGATCAAGATCATCTTTATATTTACCATCCCATACAAGTGAAATCGTATATTTTGATGTTACTTTATGTTTAGTCATATTTCTTGCTAGTTGTGAAATCATATAATTATTTGGATCTGATCTAATATCCATCTCTTTTAGAACTTTCTCAATTGGTCCAAGTGTTAGAAAATCAACTATATTACTTGCTTGTTTATAATCTTTATGAACAACTGTTATTTCATCTGACTCAATTCGTCCAGTTGTAAGTGCATAAACACTTAGAAGTACTTTTTCTTCATTTGTCATATTACTATATTTCTTACCATTCGTTTTTTTCTGAATATTCATTACCCAATTAAGTACTGACCTCCAATGATCACTTCTTTCTAGTTTGTAAATATTATCATTAATAAGTTGTACTGATTTAATCGCTTCTGGGTCACACAGTTTTTCAAGTCTTGGTTGAATGACACGTAGTTGTTCAGTTAGAAGTTTCTTATATTTATCTACATTTTCTTGAGAAGTATAATTATCTGGGAATATAGTTATATGTTCATATGGAACGCCCAGTTCATCTACACCGTCTTGAATTGGAGGGAAACTATTTTCTTCAACAATAAATATCATTTTGGTTGACCCTATTTTTTTACTAATTTCATAATTAGACATAATCTTTTCACGCGCTTTAAAAAGTGAACCATTCACACACCCATCTCCAAAACAACGAATATTACACAGAAATGATGGTCCATTCTCACCAATTAGATTTGAAAATTTCTTAGTTCTTTTAATACATTCCCGACAACCTCCGTGATTTACTATAAAACCTTTAACATCAGATGATATAGATTCATTTATTATATAGAAATATATTCCATTAATACAATAAGTCTTACTTGGAGTTGTATCATTTATAACTTCTTCATATGATCTTCCTTCTGGAATAGAAGCAGGTGATTCAGCTTCTTTCTCCATATCAATAATTTCAAACTCTGAATCTTCTTTCTCCATAGTAAATAGTTTATCCCAATTTAATTATATTTAATTACAATTAAATAATTTCAAATTTATTTTTAAAAGAGCAATTTATATTAAAAAAAAATAATTATAATATATTTCCTTATTTCTATTCTTTCATTAAATTATTACATTCTCCTACTTATCTTATCCAATTTTTTTATTGTTCTGCCTTTTTTTTAGAAAATTCTTATGTATTTTCCCTCTTTTCTTTTTCCTTTTCTTCCATTAATGTATGTGCGATTGCTTCAGCAAAATAGTCTGTTACATTCTTTATTTTTATCAATGGTTCTGTGAGTGTAATTGAACGAATACCTTTATAATCATCTGTGAAATTAACCCTTTTATACATATAACTATTTTTTGTATTATGATCCTCATATAGAGTGTTATTTAATTCAATTTCAAAAGTCATAAACATTGGTTCATCATCCATTATAGTATTTACTGCACTACCACCATGTAAGGGGTCATATTCTTCTGTAAATCCCTTACCTCTGAACATAGACTCTGATTCTGTTTTTGAACTACAAAAGTATTGTAGTCCATAAATAAACATAGATATTGCGCCAGTGGGTATTTCTATTTTTGATTCTACAGGATATATATCTAAATCATCAATCTTATTTGGTCTGAATATATATGATTTTGGTTTATTATCTATTTTATGAAACTCTGCTTTTCCATCTTTCAGAATAATAAATTGGAGTTGAAGATGTGGTCCACGGTTTTTAACACAATTGAAGCCATCGGGTACATTTGAATATAAAATCATTTGTTATTGTTGTTTACTATTATAAAATTATTTCCAAATTTATTTTCAAATTTATTTAAAAAAAGGGCAATTTAAAATACATTAAACCAAGATTTATTTGTTTTTTTTCTCTTTTTTTTAACTTGTTTTTTAATTTGTTTTTTAATATTTTTCTGTTTATTTATTTTCTTTTGTTTTTTATTCTTAATTTTAATTGCTTTTTTCTTTTTTAATTGTTTCTTTTTTAATTTTTTCTTTCTTATTTGACAAAAATATTGTTCCCTATTTTTAATTGATCCCTTTTTCTTTCTTATTTGACAATATTTACTATTTTTATTAGGATTCCTTATTTGACAAAAATATTTATCTTTATTTTTGATTGGTTCTCCGAATTTTCTAACTTGGCAATAATCTATATTTTTATTTACTGGTTTCTTTTTCTTTTTGGAAGATTTAATAGATATATCTTTATTTAATTTATTTAATTTATTTAATCTATTTAATGTTACATTTATTAATCTTTTATTATTATTACATACATTATCTAAATTTAATATAAAATGAACTAAATTCGTTAAATTATTAATTTCTACTTTCTTTAAATAATCACTTAATTCTGGACTATTATATAAATAATGATTTTTTATCATTGTAAATAATTTAGTTTTTTCTTTATCATTTAAATTAACTAATAATCCATTTAAATTATTTAATTCGGGATATATACCCGATTTAAATAATTTTAATTCTTGATTACCATATTCTATTTTTTTATCTATTTCTCTCTTTTTAATGAGTTGAATATCATCTTTTTCATCTAATTTTAACATTTCCATTTTTTCATCTATAATATCCTTTCTATCATATCTATCTCTCTTACCTCTTTTCCC
>Ga0315315_10003213_pt1 | contig 15006 bp, 18 predicted proteins | sample M140m3416metaG_FD_203699 | JGI IMG/M metagenome (GOLD analysis project Ga0315315, IMG submission 203699) | Ammonia-oxidizing marine archaeal communities from Monterey Bay, California, United States - M1 40m 3416 | ecosystem: Environmental > Aquatic > Marine > Intertidal zone | place: USA...
AATTACTCTTGGCGCTCTTACGTTTACGAGACTTCCTCTTGGCGCTCTTACGTTTACGGGACTTCCTCTTGGCGCTCTTACGTTTACGGGACTTCCTCTTGGCGCTCTTACGTTTACGAGACTTCCTCTTGGCGCTCTTACGTTTACGAGACTTCCTCTTGGCGCTCTTACGTTTACGGGATGCCTTTCTGGATAGTTTACGTTTTACACAACCAGGAGGGCATCTTTTACTGCTCTTTTTTGGAGCTCTGCTCTTTTTACGACTAGCCTTTCTTTTTGGTTTTCGACTTCTTGCCATATTTCTTTAGTTTATAGAAATATTTTATGAAAAGTGTAATATATCTTTTGAGATATATTACCGAAGGAGAAAATAGGAAGTTATCACTAAAATTATAGAACTTAAAATGATGAAGATCGAAAACGCATTGGACCAGTACCCGGGGAAATGTACTTTTTCAGTTTCACCGATTATTTTTTGTGATTTTAGCACATCAACAATTGCCGTATTGCCTGGCTTCATGTTATTCACTTCTAAGAATCCTATTCCCCATGGTTTACCATTTTGAGTTACTTGTGCCGGCCCTTCCCAATTGTTTGTCCCGTTATTAAGAACTACTACATTGACGGCATTGCCGATAGGATTAATGTTAAATTTATTGTCTCCTATGGTCAGTTCTAATACCACAGGATAGCCACTTACCATATCTAACACTTTAACACTACCAGACATAGAATAAGCTATTACTGTACCGTTTTTATAATATATGAAGGATGTCGATAAAGTTTGACCTTTCTTAATTGTATCATCTATGACTATCGACCCCGCATATTGTTCATTTGTATTTTGTAAATCATCTGTTTTTTGTAAACCCAACCATATCCATTTTGGTCCTATTTTTTGTTTTCCTTTAGTGACCAAACCAAAGATAAATTGATCTATAAATGAATTTGGAACCCCCGCCGAAAGCCATTGATGGTCTAACCACCCTAATCCTTTTTCGCCGTTGATGGTTAATTTGACATTCGTAAAACTTATATAATTTGTTCCGGCTCCCCCAAAACAAATTGGAACGCACCCACCTTTACCATTGTAAACTGCTTTCCCTACAGGATTGCCTGTAATATTGAATCTGGTATTATCGACAGTAATCTTGCATCGTATAACTGGATCCTTAGTTAGATCTATAAAGCAATAGTTATCCGCTGATATGTTCACCGAAATACTTGTATCTGTTTGGGTAAAGTGGTCATCTGCTCCCGAAAATAAAATTCGAAATGGTTTCCAAACTTCTTTACCGTTTTTATTATATCCTAGACCTCCAAAAAAAGACATAATACTTGTACTACTGTCTTTGGATGGAGATAGGGTAGTTCGAAATATTCCAAGTGTGAGTCTGTATGTTTTTGTTTGGCCATAAATACCTATCCACCCAGTTGGTGTAGATTCAAAGTCCATTTTTAAATGTGACTGAGCAGGTCCTGTCAGAGGTCGGACACCTTTGAACCCCGTAGCTGTGAACCAAGACGGTACCGTCGCCACCGCGATCAAATCAGCGATCCCTGTTGTTTTATCGACAAGATCATGTTGTCTTTTGATTTCTGATTGTAAAACGGGTGACATCCATGTACCTTTATTCGCAGTAGAATCCAAGTAGTCTTTGTATACTTTTTTCAAAGCTCCTGGGTTTGATTCATTTAATTCTGCTTTCATTTATTACTAAGTATTTTTAATAAATTTGTCAAGCTTCTGATTTCTTTTCCTCGGCTTCTTCCTTTTTATCGAAACAGCGATACATACAGTGGACTCCATTGCAACAAGAATGACAAATAGACACGGGGATTTCGCCGTAGTAGGCCTCTTCTACCGTACATTTTACCACTTCTGACGTATTTCCAACAACCATGAGACCTATCTGTTCCTTGTTCACATCATTCTCTCCGATCAAAGACCGTTTGTAGATAGTATTGATTCCATCGAACGCTTCAATTCTATCTTCCCCGTTCTGGGCGAAGATCCACTCATCACTAGCACCGGTAAATCTTCTTACAAATAAGTACACACTTTGATCATGAGTCATTCCCGATAAATTGACTCGTAAAAAGTGATGTCCATTCTCTGGACGCAATCGAAATTCTTGGTAAACATAAACATTTTTTCTTTGTTCTCTGGGTGGGATAGATATCTTCCAGGTGGTTCCTGAACGTCTACCATGACCAGCTGAGTTATCAGGGGTCTCATATTTAACGTTAAGCGTTCTGACGGCTTTATTTTCCTTGATTGAACCTCCACGACAATCGAATACACATTTTCCTGGACACATACAATTAGTGAGCTTTTTTACTAGAAAAAGACTGATTCCGCAAAAACCGGTGACGGCTGCACCGATAAGTCCTGCTACTATAGTTTCTGACATTTTAATTTTAATCCGTGTGGATTTAAATTATAAAATCTAGGCCAATTTAAGTATTGCTGGGTAATTTTCATACACGCGTCCATTTTCACCTATTTTGGTAGTAGCTGGTGGATGAGAGTTGAAATCGTTTGTTATTCCTGTCCCCTCGACACCATCGGTAACGACAACGGATGTGATTTTAGATCCTATATAACCGCTATCTATTAATTCCTTTTTGTATGCCGCTAAGGCTTTCCCGCATTCGACAAACACCATTACACCATCTTCCCCGCGATATCGTTTATATTCAAGAAAAGTCAGTCCGTGTTTTGCGGCACTGTCTCTGATATGCCCAGTGACTTCATCAAAGACTTTCTTGTCAGATTCGAAAGTCTCCAATAGATGAATGGAATCATCTCCCAGAGCCGCTCCTAAACTCATTGTTATTCTGTATTTTGTATTCAAGAAAAGTGTAAATTCCATGCTCGCTTTTGAATTCATTTGTCAATTCAAAAGTTAAGACTAATTAAAATCATTTTAGAAAGCACCCGCTTGGTAAGGCACAAGCAACTGTGGTACTTGAAATTGTACTTGTAAGTTAGTTACCGCCCCACCCGACCCGGAGGAAGTACTCATAGCAGGATTGGCTAACTGCCCAGATAAATTTCTATATTCTCTTTCCATGCAATTACCCCCGACAAATCCATTCGGAATAAACACTTGACCAGCAAATGCGGGATTAGTTCCCGGTACAACGACGGCTGGTAAACTGGTTGTGCCAGCAAAGGCGCCGGTATAGCCGTTCACACCATACAATTTACCAGTACCAAGAACAGCAACTCCCGGATTTTCTGGTGATGAAGGAGCCACTTCGATAGGGTCAGTTGAAGTTACAGCGCCTGAAGCGTCCATATCGCTAATTGTAGCAAGAATTGTTTGCTCGGCCGTGCAAATTTGACCAATAGAGTTTCGATCTAATCTTCCACATGTTGGTATTAACCCGTAATCAAAAGTTGCCTGTTCAGATGAGACAACCGCTCTGGTATGATTTAAATATTTTTGCCCATTCAGGGGGACAACTTCGAGTGATTTCTCAACACCGAAACGTGATAACGCATTTAGGTATGCCTGTTCAGCTTGGGCCGCGGTTCCGTAAACTTTCACACCAGTGTAAGGATTTCGGGCTTCGAGATAATCTTTAAGCATGGGTGGATTAGAATTACGACCCCCCGTGAGAACCGCGTTCTGTACTACTCCCGAATTCGGCTTCAATACAGCAGGGTTATTTGGAACTGTTGGTTTGTTAGGTATTTGGGGTTTACCAACCGGTTCGGAAAAAGCACTACTATCAGTACTTACTGAATATAGTGGCACGGTTACTGTATTATTAATTTGTGTATTATTTAGAAATGGTGGTACCAATGACATTTTATTTAAACAGAAAAGGTTTTTGGAAAAGAATGTTTTTTACAATTTTGATTATAGCCCTTTTCGTTGGGATATTCGTATGGTACTTTTTCTTAAGACCCAAACCCATAGTTGAAGAACCAATGGAAATGGAAATAGAACCAATGATAGAAGAACCCCCGGAACCCGTCAAAGAGCCTCCAAAGGTAAAGAAAAAACCGGAGAAACCTAATTTTATGATCTCGTCTCATTGGGACGGAGAGAGGAGTGGATACGTGTTTAAAAGTGGCACTAAAGGTGTAGGATATTATCGAGATCGTCCGCATGTATCTTTTGGTAACAATGAAGTCATGCCATACAGTCCACAAGAGAGTCCTCACCAAACAGGACTCCGATATAAAAAACTTGTTTAAATATAAATGAACGAAATAACCCAGTTACTAATCAACTGGTTGGGATCGGATAACATCCACTTTAGTGAACGAGCCGTTTTTAATCAGCCGGTATTATTGGCCACCTATATATTAAATTTTTTACCTATGGATTCCTGTGGGGTTTGTTATAGAGATAACTTCCGTAAGAAATGCCGGGAATGCGTGTTCGTTCTTTGTCGGGAATGTGCAGGCAGATTGAGAAATGAAGTATGCCCGCACTGCCAACGTGAAGATATGTTTCCAGGTTTCATCGTCCCGGAAACTATTAATTTTAGGAGGAGAAGCAGAAGACGTAGAAGAAATGCTGTTCTCTTTAATAATTGGACCGACAACCCATTTGGTCCAATCTTACTCAACATACCCCCACCACCTCCGCCGCTACCGCTACCAAGATTACCATTACCAGCAATATCTCCGATAGTATTACCTCCGCCACCACCTCCACCACTTGGATTACCGTTCGGGCCGCCCTCATTTCCACCACCACCCCCACCGTTGACTCCGCCACCACCCATATTCACTCCACCACCACCATCATTCCCACCACCACCAAGACTGCCATTACTACTACAAAATCCATGTATCAGATGTGGTAGAGCACAGACAACAAGCGTTTGTGATTGTTACTACAGCCCCTGGATCATCAATCCAGGACGACATCGATCTATTTGGGCATGGCGTGAAAGTCGTAGTAGTTCTTTACCACTCCTAGCAATGCATCCAAATAGATGCGTATGCGCTCTCAGAAATACACTACACTACAGGTGCCCTTACGGACGTGGGTGCTACTGGGCTCATAATTTACCATCCGTGGAAGAATTAAATGAACTCCTATAAAATGAATTAATAAAAAGTCAAGGAATAAAAAAATGTCACTCAGCGAAACAATTTTCTTTTTTATCAAATTCTCAACGACTAGTGACGTATTATCTCTCATGACAGTATGCAAAGATTTCAAAGAAGTTACTAGAAAATCTATCGATTTCTTTACCGCGTCCGAATATGTAGACCAAAATGTCATGTGTGGTAGAACTTTTTTAAACACATGTTACTGCGATGCGTGTGGTTTTGACAGTAGCTTTTTGAGTAGAGATCTCCGAGAACTAAGTCATCCTATGCGTACTATCATGTATCATCAAGATCCACCACCCAGACGTACTATAATAATATGTAAAGATAATTGGATGTGTACCTTTAAGGGTTTGATCAGTAGAGCCGTAGATTCGGCTAAATACAAACGATTTTATTCAGTCAGACCACTAGCACCGCTACTCCAAAATTTTTCGATCCCAAGGTCGGATGGTAGTAGATCCATAGCTACTATGTTAACCCCCACTGTTTTTGTATGCTCCAAAACAGTGGGATTGTGTTCCGAAATGTATTGGGACACAGACGAAGGTACTTGTTCCAAATGTGTTAGGCATCGAGATTTGCTTCTTCCCTCTAGAATGTTAACATCCACAGAAATTCAGGTATTGTGTAAATTGTCTAGCAAACTCAATAATGATGTAGTTACTGTTATCAAGAGTTTTTTATCTCACCCATATCCAGTCAAACCAAAGTTAGCTTCCTGGGATTTGATAGCAGGAACATATATTTCCAAATAAATTCTGCGTAACAATAAATGTCAACGTCAGATATGCAAAAAGCAACCAAAAAAGATAGAGACGACAAAATATTCAACGTCTTCTTAGAAGAACGATTGATACCTATACCAATAAACCACCGGTTAAGTAAGATAGACCCTCTATGGAAAATACATGAACTGAATTGGAATAAATACCCCAATACGAATTGGATAATCAAGCCTATTCATGATCACCGGATACGAAAGGAAATATCAACAGACGAATTATTTAAACTCATATTTCACCAAGCCAGAAAGCCTACAGAAAGAGAAAAACAACAAATGGCTGATAGGATGGGAGCAGAATTACGAGCATTCATGGGAACTCCTCCAGTAGGTGGTGTCAGAGAATTACAAGATCGAGCTGTTGTATTTCCAGATATTACACATTCTAAATGTAAGAAAACACTCGGTGAAGTATTAAACTTCTTAGAAACGAGATATAATACTGTTTACAGTCAATTAGGGAGGAGTAGAAATAGATCAAGATTCAGAATGTCAAAAAAACGTTGCCCTCCTGGATGCGTAAAGAAGTCTCCTAAAAAATCTTCCCGTAAACGTAAGAGTAGGAAGCGTAGTCGTAAACGTAAGAGTAGGAAGCGTAGTCGTAAACGTAAGAGTAGGAAGCGTAGTCGTAAACGTAAGAGTAGGAAGCGTAGTCGTAAACGTAAGAGTAGGAAGACAAAATTTAGTGCTGGGAATAAGATACCTGCTACCCACGAAGCAGATAAGAAATTAAGTAAAGCGGCTAAAGCATGGAGGAAAGCATCTATGGATTGTTTTGCAGAGAATGGAAAAGCGACGATGAAAATCAAAAGACTCACGAAGAAACTCAGAAAATGTTCAAGAAATTTAACATTATCGCGAGAACTTCTCAAAGCAAGTAAGAAGAAAAAGTCACGTAAGCATTAAAGATGTTGTAAATGTATAATTAGATCCTAGGATTTAATTATATTAGGGCCGCTGCGGGAATCGAACCCGCGACCTCTCGCACCCAAAGCGAGAATCATACCACTAGACCAAGCGGCCGTTGCGAGCACTGAGGATCGAACTCAGCACCTTCGCCGTGTAAAGGCGACGTCATAACCAACTAGACCATGCTCGCAAAAAAGACGTCGTATGCAAGATTCGAACTTGCGCGGGCGATGCCCACGAGATTAGCAGTCTCGCGCCTTAACCGCTCGGCCAACACGACATTTTATTTTCATTCTTCAATCTTAAGATTGATTAGGCAAAATAAATATGATCATCATTGAAAAATCTGGAGACATTACGTTTCTTGAATATACTGAAGATGTATTACCAGATAAATTATACAACAAGTTATTACTCGAAATCGCTTCGTATAATGACTGGAAATCTGGAAAAAACAATAAAAACAAAGACATTGATCGCGAACAAAAATGGTTTCATCACGCACATGAACCATTCTGCAAGGCTTGGAAGAATTCCTACGACCGATGGCTGTCTCATGACTACTCCCCTGTCTTGCGAGAAACCGAGGATTATGTGAATTCTTTCGTAAATAAGAGGATACCACCTGAAGTCGAAACGCCAAATTACAATAGTATCTTAGCAAATAAATACAAAAACGGGGGTTGTTTTATTCCTAGCCACCGCGACAATCCTTCCTCTTTTGGAAAAACACCAACGATTGCACTGTTTTCAATTGGTTGTCCGCGTGAATTTGTAATCAAAAATTCAAATACTAGCTATTCGTACACCCTAAAAGATAACTCATTGTTGATTATGGCCGGTGCTTCACAACAATGTTACACCCACGAATTGTTAGAAGATCCTACTATCTCTGATTGTAGATATTCGTTGTCTTTCAGAGAACACAAACTGGAGTAGTTATTATTTTAGTAAAAATCATAACTCAAATATTGGTTGAAGGAAAAATTATAACTTTCTGGGTTTAGAGTTGGATGAATTTAATTTTACTTTTTTACCCTTTTTATCTATCATATACTCAAAAACATTAGATCCATACTCATTTAGTAAGATATTTTTAGATCCTGTAGGAATGTAAATAAAAGTATCATAAAATAGTGCGGGTATAAATTTTTCCAAATCAGATATTTTATGGATAACACCAACCTTTCCTTTATAACTTTCATTATTATACAACTCTTTTAGAGGTAATTCGTCATATCCTAAAAGGATTTTATTACCACCACCTTTTTGATTATAAATTTCCACACTCAATTTATACTCGTTATCAGAATTTTGTTCTTTAATACTCCAGAGTGGGTAATAATAATACCCGGGTTTATATTTATAATAACATCCTATAGATTCTTTCCACGAAGAATGTTTATGTGTAACAATTAATTCATAATATTTTAATGATTCACCTGTCACGGGATGATTACCATTAAAGAAGTCCCTATCCCAACATGCAGGTAATTCATCACATGCTCCACATTTAAATTCATATTCACCCCAATCACTATTCAAAATTTTGGGTACATCATGCACGAAACAAGCCAAATCCGCATCTATACCTTCGTTAGGTAAAAAACCCTTATGTCTTACAATACCTAATAAAAATCCCTGACGCGGGAATATAGGAGTACCCATTTTTTGTGATAGAAGAGATATTTTATGTAAATGGTGCACTTCTTTATTACCGTTACTGCTGTAGTAAATATCCAAGTTTTCCTTTACCACACCCCATTTTTTAACATATTTAGGCATACCCCTTTCCCAAGATCCATTACCTCTATCATTTGGATCTGGAGTTCTCCAATCTCCATATAACTCGTCTAACCATTCTTCATAATAGTACGGGACAGGAAATTGAGTTCCTAAAAAAGGATATAGAGTCAATGAAAAGGGAATTGTGTCAAACAAAGTATAGAAATCTATATATTCTCCTTTACGTAACAGTGACATGCTCATCCAACTACGTTCGTTCTCCTCGAGATCATCCCGCTCTGGCAGGCCATTTCTAAAAGAAATAAAACCTAACTTTTCTAATTTAGAATATATTTTTCGTAATTTACTCATGTCATGTTTTCCAATTGATATATCAGCATCTTCATCGCCCTTAATAAATCCTTTATCTCTAACTGCTCCTAATAAGGTACCAGATTCTATAAAATATTTGATATTATGACTGGTAAGAACATCTTTTAGAAGAATTAGGTTTTCTTTTTGTATATCTCTATTCATCTCACCCTTAGAAAATAGTTTCTGTTGATTAACTTTTCCAGCCTTTATATAAGGTTTTGAAAGTTCGTCTACATTTATATTTAGAATATCGGTATCATATTTACTATTATTTTCACCAATACTCTCCCTGATTATCATTGGATTAATTGCGAGCAATACGATAGCTAAGAAGAGTGAGACATATGATATCTTTTTTGAGATTTGAGATTTCAATAAAAAGCACACTAAACTTATTCCCATCAGTCCAACTGCTATTATAGTTAAAATAGTATTAACTGACATCTTTTATTGTAGTTATTATTTTAGTAAAATCATAACTAACTGTGAATAATCGCCGCACGACCTCTAACTTGACAATTCAACATTTCAGATATTTCCATATTTATAAATGTACTTCCCTCGACGCCTGGGTCATTGAACTCTCTCATAACGATGAATACCGGAGGTTTGGAAGGAAACTCTACCACTTGAAAATAGCCACCAACTATCTCGGTCAGTTTCTTGAGCCCTGGGTCTGTTTTGAAGTGTACAACATCTGGTTCTTTGTTTGACATTTTATTATGATGGTTATGTATTTTAACTAATTTACTGGCACCGTCCAGCTGGCCTCTCCGGTGGTCGCATTTTGGTAGTACACTCTCCCCGAGGACTCATCTTTGCGCGCGACCCAACCGTCTGGCAGAGATGGGGTGGTGGCGGTCGGTGAATTTATTATATTTTCCAATTCTCGAATACGCGCGTCTTGTTTTTTTAATATTTCCAAAATAACTTCAAATCTTGGCGCGGTCGTAACATTGATTTGTTGTAATTCGGATACACCTCTATATTTTCCTCGCCCGCTTGTGTGGAATTGTTTAATACTTTCTTTTTGATTGGTATTTAGCGCTTCTAGACGCTTAATGTTAAGTCCTGCTTTATGTTTTCTTATCTCGTCCTCTTTAATTTTCTCAGCCAATATTCTTTGTTGTTCTTGGAGTTGTTCCATTTGCTGTGTGAGAGAAGCCATTCTAATTTTACTTGTTATTTCCATGTAAAAATCAATTTCGTCAGCGTATTTTAACTAATTTACTGTGAAGTTATTACATTTTCCAATTCTCGAATACGCGCGTCTTGTTTTTTAACAATACCCAGCAGGGTAACAAATATTTCCTCGTTCGCCAAAATAGTAGCTTTCACCACCAATCTTTCATCATAATCTGGGTTTTTTCCACGGCCACGACGGTCACCCTCGCGCATCTGCTTTATATTCTGCTCACGTTTTAGTTTTTGCCCTTCATATCCAATTATTAAATCTTCTCTATAGGAGTTCCGACTTACCGGCGTACCACGCCGATGCTCTATTGGTAAATAAGATGCTCTATCCAAACATTGAGTGATAGGTTCAATAAGCGCTTCTAGACGTTCTATGGAAGCTTCCTGACTCAACTTATGTTTTCTTTCTTCCTCTTCTTTAATTTTCTCAGCCAATATTCTTTGTTGTTCTTGGAATTGTTCTTGGAGTTGTTCCATTTGTTGTGCGAGAGAAGTCATATTGTTGATTTATTACAATTCTTGTCATAAATCAATTTATATCTGTCAAAAGTTCTTCCATATCATTTAGTTCTTTAGCATGATCTCTCACTATCTTCCGCAGCTGATCAAGTTCTTTTTCGTACGATTTAATAAGTATCTGTTGGACTTTCACCGTTTCGGATAATTCGTCAACGCGTTTTAGCGGATTCGTTTCGGTTTCTAACAAAGATAATAAATACCTTTTATGCAATTTTCCTCGGCAATGAGCTTTGAAACGATGTTTCTTGTTAAATGTCGTTTTTCGTTTTGTGCACCTGCAGAATATACCGTTTGTTGTTGGGAAATCGTTAAAATGATCTTCGTATCCGTTCTTGGACCAAAGTGGTATATACTTTTCAGGGATTACTTCTACTGTTAACGTTGCCATATTGTTGATTTATTACAATTCTTGTCATAAATCAATTTACTGTGAATTTATTATGAAGAATTGTTAAGAATAATAAATGGTAAAAAACAAAAAACTAAGTGATCGTGACATTAAAATTTATATGGAGAGATTGTATCCGGGAGATAGGAAAAAATTAAATGTGAATTTTAAAAATTTACAAATTTTTTACAAATTTACTTCCATACCTACAGTATATAATTACATTAACGACCAATATACGAGTTTCGTACGGAAAAAATTTACCAAGGTAAACCCCAATTTTTCTATAAAACTTCACCAAACAATGAAGAATAACGAATCATGGGCATTAACCGTTCCGTACGATTGTTTATGGGTTAACCCATACGATGAAAAAGTGGTAGGGAAAAACGTCAAAGCTTGGTCTCCAAAAGTAAGATATATTGAAGTAACTAGTGCATTACCACAAATGGGGCCTGGAAACTGGTTTAATAACGTTCCGGGGTCGGGTATGTTTTTTGATCTTAAAGGTTTAAAAATTTTATCGGGCCGAAATAAGTTAGATGTACTTTTAAATTTAGGTCAGACGCCTAGTGATATAGCTAAGAAGTTTCCTAATTTAAGTTGGAATGGTTGGGGAAATACAAATTGGAATAAGCAAAAACAATATCTTCTTAAAACTTGGGGTATAAATACACTTGATGAATTAATACACCAAGTTGCCAAAAATCCAAGGAATATTATACAGTTAGAGTGGATTTCTGATTGCCCTGAAGTAGACGATTGGACATATCAATTAGCTAAGAAGCAAAAATATGATATAGTTCATTATCACGGCACGGGATATCAAGGTTGTTTTTGGGCCAATGAATTTATGTTTATACCTAATTATCATTTCGATGAAATAGTTAAGTCGCGAATTGTAACAACTGAAAGACCTTGCGAAAATAAGTCAAATTCGTATCTCCAGTGCGAAGGTCCAGTATACAATCAGATAGCATTACTAGTAGCACTATCTATTTGTATACTCTTGATATTGGTTGCGTCCTTTTTATTGTATTTCAGATAGTTGATTTATTACAATTCTTGTCATAAATTAATTTACTCATTTTCTAATAAGTTTTTCACAGTTTCATACGTCCAGAAATTAACAGCATTCACTAATACAGCCCTAGTAGCGCAGATTGGGTATCCTTTCCAGATGTTCCTCTGACTCAGAGCTTGTCTAATGCTTATATTCTGTGCTAACTGTCGATTCTTAACCACTTCGATTGGATAAGTTAATGTCCAATTAGCTAACCCAGCCATTCCACCAGAAAGAAGAACGTGATAATTGTTGTCACGCATGTAATTATACATACCAAAATAACTACTCATAGCTACCATTTCACGAGATACCATCGCGAGTCTCCCGGAGTTATTTAATAAACCATTAATAGTAACTGGTTGCTGTGTTTGTTTTCTTATCTTTCCGTATTCAAAACAGTACATAAAAGGTGCCACACATACTCCAGCTAATAAACCAGACAAAAAGACACTTCCTGTATATTGTTGGGTTCTCTCGACTACTGGGAAAACAGTAGCATTAAATACTATCGATGAAGTCATAGGAAACTTCCAACCTCGATAGTAGCTCTTGATTGGTAACCCCCACCATTTTCTCGAATTTTGGATCAGCGTCAATGAGGTATCAAATGGATGCCCAACACCGATCTGGGCTAATCCTACACAAGAAGCTGCGACGAAATCTGTCATTTTTCTTAATAAAGTATTTGTTTAAAGAAACAATATGGCGTACTTGAATGCAATTACAAAAACAATTAAACAAATTCAGGATAGCGATGAAGATACCCGTGATAGATATAATTATCATCGGGGACTGTCATTACACATGATCAAAAAACTCATGGGAGCTGATCACAGCCAATGGGGTTATATTAACAATGCTCTCAAGAGTGGTGTTAATAAAGGAAAGCTAATTAAAACTGGTGGAAAATACAGAGTAGCAGTAACTAAAAAGAAATCTCGTAAATTACGTAAATGTAAATATGGTCGAGATCGTACGACAGGTAAATGTCGTAAAAAGAGTGCGAAGCGGAAAACATCCCGTAAGCGTCGGAGTGTGAAGCGGAAAGTGTCACGTAAGCGTCGGAGTGTGAAGCGGAAAACATCCCGTAAGCGTCGGAGTGCGAAGCGGAAAACATCCCGTAAGCGTCGGAGTGCGAAGCGGAAGGTTAAAAAAAGTTAAAATTTAGAAATGGTAAAAAAGCATTTATCGATTGTGAATAAAAAATTCTTAATATTCTTTGATATTAAGAATTTTAGTCGTATGTGATACACTCTGTGAGTTTGATACCCATCCCAGGAACTAACACACCATTGCTTTTAATCCAAAAGTCTCCTTCTGGGGTACTTAGACAAGCGCGACCACCGTCCTTACCACCATTATGCGCAATAGCGGTATAACCAGTAGTAGTTCCAACAAAGTTATTATGCTTATCATATACTTTACAATCTTTTTTGCCAGCGAGGTAATAGATATCTACAGGAAGTTGAAGAGGCATTTATTTATTCTGATGAAACAACCATATTCATTTCGCTTTTTGGTCGAATTCCGCACACGTAGCCATTCTCACCTCGCATTATCATGTCCTTGGTGAGGCACACTTCACCCTTTGCATAACCATCTGGGTCTACGGCCTTGAGAGCTCCAACCACGTTCTCAGTTCCCCAGAATTGATGATTAGCTACGGGTCCCGATTGACGCGAGGCAAGTGTGATACATGGATGTCCATCAAAGATCATAGACGCTCCACGATTCTTAAGAACAAAACTATACACGTATTTTGATGGTAGCGGCGCAGAACCTGACAAATTAGCTGGAAACTGCCACTGATTGTCAACAAAGATTGGATGCCATTGTGTGATGTGTAGAAATCCACCATTTGGCGACTTGATATGGGCAAAGTTTCCGACACCACATTCCGTTTTCACCACACATTCAATAGTATCAGTCTCAGTATGACCCGTAGATGGATCATACACAGCGACAGCGCTACCTTTACCAACTACCTTACACGCCATGGTAGTTCCATTGCTCAACGTTACAATTGAGTCTTCGTGGAGACAACCATTGTCCGCTTGACTGTACGTAGCCAATGTAGCGAGGCGTGGTGTTGCTGCTGGTGGACTTCCACCTCCTCCGCGGTAATGACCGTATGACCTTCCCGAACAAGTGGGTTCAGGTGCGGGTAGATCTTTGTACGTATCATGAGCGGCATCTCGAAGAGTTTTCCAAGCATCTTCCTTACCATTCTGATATCCCTGTACACTAGGATCCTTGAAATTGATACACTCACGGTGTTGGTGAGATCCCATAAGACTCCTAATGTAGTGAGCTCCCCACTTGTTCCAGTTATTGGAATTATCAAGGGCAATAGAGATCTCATCCTCTTGATACACCGTATCATCGCCAGCTTTTTTGAGATAAAGTTCGTAGATTTCGCGAGCTTTTTCAAGTTGTGTAGATCGCATAGACGCAGTACCGAAACGACCACGATTGCAATGACACTCCATCAAAATATGGTTCATACACTCGACGAAAGCTTCCCGTTTAGGAGTCTCTTCGGGATCCTCAGCGGTTGTGTGAGAGTTCATACAATTAGCCAGTAGATGCACAATCACAGTTCCCACGAATCCTGGGTCTGGAATAAAGACGAAACTACCCTTAGTCTTGTTACAAGACGCAATATCGCTCAATAGTCCGGAATCGCTGTCAAATCCGTATCCAATTGTACGCAGCTCCCGATTACTCCCGTTATCCTTGTCGTAGTCAATCATCATCTCGGCGTAACTCTTAGGAGGAGCGTAATTAGGCTGACCGTCTGAGAGAATCCAAGCACAACGCTTGGGATTACTTCCGGCGATGGGTGTGTCGCAAACCTTTTGAGTTTGACGAATTCCATCCCACAGATTAGTACTACCATCTGTACCAATGGCCTTGATTATCTTAGTTGCCTTGGCTCTACCCTGCTTATCCATTTTAGTGAG
>Ga0315315_10003214_pt1 | contig 15005 bp, 29 predicted proteins | sample M140m3416metaG_FD_203699 | JGI IMG/M metagenome (GOLD analysis project Ga0315315, IMG submission 203699) | Ammonia-oxidizing marine archaeal communities from Monterey Bay, California, United States - M1 40m 3416 | ecosystem: Environmental > Aquatic > Marine > Intertidal zone | place: USA...
AGCGAGAACAAATTAGACACAATCTCAAAAGTAATGATGTCAGGCAATTATGAATGTCTTGTGCAGATATTTGACAACTATTATGGCAACCTTGTGACCATATGGAAATAGTCGGTGAGATAATCAGCAATGCTAACCCGATTTGGTGGTGGTTGTTGGGGTTCGGTATGGGCGGATACGCTTGGTCTCAACTTTTTGGAGGTCGCAAGTGATAGTCGGCGACTTGGTAAGAAACAAATATTTGAACCCAGTCGATTTAGGGGTCTTCATGGGAATGGTTACGTTTAAGGCAAACACGGCCGCCAGCGTTCCTAGTTATGATTATACATGCGCTAAGGTTATGTGGGTTAACCGAAGTGCACCCAATGGCGACCGGGTTAGCACTATTGATTACAACCTAATAGAAAGAGTGGAGTTAGATAATGGGATATAGATCAGATATTTACTTGAGAATGAGTCCAGAAGCGACTGAAGTTTTTAGTGCGATAGCAAAACTAGAACCTAACGTACAATCGATGTTGGATAGTGCGTGTTCAAGAATTGAAAAGGATGACGGAACTATAGATTTGTTCTTTGGCGAGCGCAAGTGGTACGACAACTACAGGGAAGTATCAGAGTTTGATGCTGCTCTATATCTACTGGATGATGATGATTACGGGTTTATAAGAATTGGGGATGATTCAGACGACGTTGAGTATCGAGGCGACACGTGCGGCCGTGATATGTATGTACAGAGGAGTGTAGAATGGTAGGCAAGGGCAACGTAAGTGAGTTAATAGGCAAGACAATCAATCACACCGATGGTGCAGGTACGGGCATTGTCATCGATGGATACAAGGTACAAGGACATGCAGATATAACCGATGTATACAAGGTGATGTTTCCAAGTGGAGAATACAGCGTTTATGTTCTAAGAACAAGCGAAAAAGATCGCTTCAATTTCTCATAAAGTGTTGAAATAGAATAGTTTTTCATTTTTATTTGCATTTTTATTTTTATTGTGATTTAATGTATTTGTTCGTTGGGAACGCCACTTAAACTGCTAATTACTACAGGAGATACATCATGGCAGTCGATTTCAAAACCTTCGGAAAAATGGTCAAGCACGTTACAGCGGTTCGCAAACCAGTATTGCTTCGGGGTCGTCACGGTATTGGCAAGTCCACGGTGGTCTACCAGTATGCAAAACACATCGACATGCCTGTAGTAGAGCGACGTGCTTCACAGATGACAGAGGGGGATCTTGTTGGTTTGCCATCAGTCGATTCAGGCGCTACAAGGTTCAATCCACCAGATTGGTTCAAGACCGCTTGCGATCATCCCGTGGTACTGTTCCTCGATGAAGTTGATCGTGCGACCCTTGAAGTCCGTCAGGGCATCTTCGAGTTGACGGACAGTCGAAAGTTGAATGGTCACACATTACACGATGACACCATCATCTTTGCAGCGGTCAACGGTGGCGAACATGGTGCACAGTATCAGGTTGGAGAGATGGACCCTGCTGAGTTGGATCGATGGACTGTATTTGATATAGAACCATCGGTGGAGGATTGGTTAGTTTGGGCTAAGGATGCAGGTATATCGAATCAGGTTTGGTCCTTCATTAATGGCAACCACGACCATCTGGAGCACAAGGAGGACTTTGAACCAAACAAAGTATACCCTAGCCGTAGATCGTGGGAACGACTCGATGAGTGTTTAACGGCCGGTGATCTGTACGACGACCCTATAGCGTTATATCACCTTTCCACAGCGTTCGTAGGTTTCGAGGCGGCCGTTACGTTCAGGGATTTTGTTGCGACTATGGACAGGCAGGTAACTATCGAGGATATACTAGATCACGGAGATCTGTCTAAGGTTAGAGACTTCGACATAAACGATCACACTGCATTGGTGTCGAAGTTTGAAGCAGAAAAGGTTTTCACTCAAGAGTTGACAGTTGAGCAGATCACCAATGTTGCGAGGTATATGATGATGAACATGCCATCCGAGGTAGTCATGAAAGTATGGTCAATGCTCGGACAGACAGGTGGAGATGAACAAAAGAATCTACTGAAGATCCATCAGGTATCTATAGAAGGTCGTACATTCTCTGATTTTCTAGTTGATATGTTGAACCCGAAAGAAGAATAAATTTGACTTTTTGAAATTTTTGTTTTAGAATGTTTATATTGATTCAAAGGAGGCGACATATGTCAGAGACAGAGTTCGACTTAAATTTTCATACTGCTAGACTGTTAATGTCGGAACCGTTCTTTGCAGCAATATCCCGCCGTGTTAACAAGAGAGCATCGCATGGCATACCTACAGCGGGTGTTACTGTCAACAAGGAAACTGCACAGTTTGAAATGCTTTACAATCCAGGTTTCTTTGAGAAGTTGTCGGACGCAGAGCGATCCGCTGTATTGAAGCACGAATTTTACCACATTATTTTCAAGCACGTAACAGATCGTGCCCCGTGGATCAAACAAGATACCAGCGTGAGTGCAAAAATGTGGAATATTGCTACTGACTTAGCGATAAACTCTCACATTACTGGACTACCAGAAATGGCGTTAATGCCAGGCAAGAAGGGTACTAAATTTGAGAGTCTGCCACGTGGACAGTCCGCTGAGTGGTATGTCGCAGCGATTAAAGATACCCTAGACAAAAACTCTAGTGGCAAGGGTACACCGGACGAAGACCAGGAGGGTGGTCAGCAAGGTGCAGGTAACAGTGATGAAACTTTAGATGATCACAGTGGGTGGGGTGATTGCCCACAGGAAGTGAAGGAGATAGCAAGTGAGCGACTTAAAGATATTGTCAGGCAGGCATCAGAAGAGTCATCCAAGTCAGGATCTTGGGGAAGTGTATCCTCGTCGGTCAAGAAGCAGATACTTGATAGCATCAAGACTAAGGTTGACTGGCGTAAGGTTTTAAGATATTTTGTCAAGGCATCACAACGTGCGAACAAGACGAGTACGATTCGTCGCCTCAATCGTAGGTACCCCTACATACATGCGGGGCGCAAGTCCAAGAGAGTTGCCAACGTTGCAATAAGTATAGATCAGTCAGGTTCGGTTTCGGATACTATGTTATCGAAGTTCTTTGCAGAGTTGAACAAACTGTCAGAAGTTGCATCATTCACTGTGATACCCTTTGACACGAGAGTGGACGAGGACAAGGTTTATGTATGGAAGAAAGGTCAATCCCGTAACGTTGAGAGGGTCTTATCTGGTGGCACCTGTTTTGATGCGCCTACGGACTATGTCAACAAGGGCAACTTCGATGGTCACATCGTCTTGACGGATATGTGTGCCCCTAAACCAAAACCAAGCAACTGTCAGAGATTGTGGATGACAACGAAAGAGTTCGCCTCTGCTGGGTATTTTGAAACTAACGAGAGAGTTGTCGAGGTAGATTAACATGGTATACATAAAATCAGGACAGGCCTTCTTGTCAGATAAGAAGGTGTGGTTGGTATTGTCAGAAGGAATATATAGTGGGTACTATAGGTGCATGAGTGCAGATAGTGAAATAGCGCAATATAACGGTAGTTATATAAGAGCATCTTTAATAGCGAAACATAACCACGGGAGTGTAAATTGACGAGCAACAAAGAAGGTAGACTCATGGAGATCCAGGCAGCATTACAGACTGCCATCATGAGAACAGTTACGGACACATTATATCACATGGATGCGTCAGTAGAGGAGACTAGGGAAGTATGCACCGATATTCATATGGATGTTATTGAGACATTTAATCATGGCGTTGGTGTACACATGGAGTTTCGTAAGCATATGTCACCTCGTTCAACCTTTTGATTTTATTGGCAATTCACGATTTTTCTTGACGGAATTTTTTTTCTATGCTTTAATAGAAACATAGAAACGAAGGAGAAAACATGCAAGAACCATGGCGACCAACACCAGGCGATATGATCCAGTGCTGGGATACGACAAGTTACGACGGACCAGATTCCGACAAGATTACTGAGCATGGCAAAGTTGGATATGTGGTGCGGCTCAGTAAGAAGACTGACACGTTCATATCTGAGTCAGGTACACTCGTAACGCTAAATCACATTGAAGAAGGCGGGTGCTCCAAGTGCATCTTCTTTACAGATACAGGTCACGACATTGTGCATGTGAATCACGCTTGGTTGAGAAAGATTACAAACTCGAATGATATAAGGAAAGTGGAGGATGCCTAAATTTATGGTAAGAAGATTTGCAGAGCACGTGCAATATATCGAGGTTGACGCTGAGACACAAGACGATGCGTATGAACTAGCGGACGCAGCGCATTACGATAAATGGTCAGAGTGGGAATGTTGCTCTGATCCAGGTGAGATAGATTACGATTCAATCGAGGAGGTGCAAGATGAGCAAGAATAAATATCAGTATCTACACGTACTACAGGGCAATTACGGGTACGGTCATGGGTGGGAAGATCTCTGCGCCAGTGAATCGTACCGTGAAGTACGCCAGAACCTTAAAGAGTACAGAGAAAACGAAGGCGGTAATTATCGCTTGATTGAACGGAGAGAATTAAATGCCTAGTTTACGACCCCATTTCCCGATCACGCATTCTAAGATGGTTTACAAGGATGCGGTTACAGGGCAACACGTGTTGGTATCATACAGTACAGCAATGAACCCTACGAATCCAGAGATCATGATGTTTAAGTGTAACGGTGTCGGTAAGATAGAAGATTGGGGTGAGATATACGGAGAGTGGGGTAGTCACCTCACGCCTTCAGACATACAGAAGGTGGTAAACAGATACAATAGTGGTTTACCGAGCGAATACAATCTACGTGATTAACCGCTAACTATTCAAAATCGTTGTGTATTCACGATTTTTCTTGACGGAATTTTTTTTCTTTGATACAATGCAAAGCATAAACAATGAAGGGGAAAGATAATGATTTGTAACTTCGATCACGTATTCGTACTGAATGCAATTCAAGGTGCGGTGCATGATGCACTAGAAGACTTGGGATTGAACTCTAAAGAGTCAAGGGAAGTGTTGGCAAGGTGCCGATTGATGGATTTAAAACGGGCAACCGATGAGGGGTTAGCGTGCCATATCACAAAGTTGGTTGTGACTGGTGGACCTAAACCAAGAGTAGTGGAAGGGTAACAGGATGTTTAAGGTAGTGACACTAGCACTGATCATGGCGATGACAGCATGTGGTGATGATGAGGGTAAAGACTGCACCACCACGGTTGAATGCTCAGATGATAAAGAGATGGTTTGCGATGAACCAGTGACAGCAGAGTTCGACAATGGCGAGGTGTTAACAGTTAGGACGTGCACCTATATCACATACGAGCATTGCTTCGAGTCAATGATATGTAAAGAAGGGTAAACGATGAAGAGTATACCTATCGGTGCTATAGTAAAGTTATCCGCTCAAAACAAAAAAAATGAGTGGTTGGGGTCATGGTCAGACATAAACAAGTGGATTGGCATGGTCACTCGCAAACCAGGATACCAAAAGGATAACGGTACGTGGGCAAATATGTATCAGGTTCAGTGGGTCAACGTCCCCAGTTTGGAGGCGGAATATGAGGCGAACCGTATGTACTATAGGCACGAGTTGAAGTATGCTAAGTAATTGAAATCATTGAAGATTAAAGAAAGTTAAAAAAAGTTTTGACTTATTGGAATTGATATGGTTTAATGTTTACACAATGAAGCGAAGGAAAAATCATGAGTCAGTATAAAGAGTTGAGCAACGTATTGGCAAGAGAGTTTAACGCTAGACTAACAGAATTGGGATGTTCAGGCAACCCGCAACCAGTGTCGGATCTATGGGATGATGTCCAGGGTACAATCCCGCATCGACAGATAGAGATGATTTTAGGTGAAGCGATGATTAAGCGCATCAAGACAGTGAACATTATGGAGTGTTTACCATAGAGAGGGATACAGCATGAGAAAGAAAATCATGGTATATTGGGATGTGGATTCGGAGGTACCAGATCAGGATCTCCACCCGTTCTTATCAGGGTCTTATGATGAGAACCAGATTGTGGCGGTACCCGAGGATATAGAGGATACAGATATTGACGATTGGTTGGTAGATGTGCATGATAGACCCCACCTTGGATGGAGTGAGGTTGCAAATTGTTGATTTCATTGAAGAAATAAGAAAGATTAATAAAGATTTGACAATTGCAAAATGGTTTGCAATAATGTTAAAACAACGTCGGAAACGACACAATACCTTGAAAGGGTAAAAACATGAGAGTAAAGAGTTACAACGCAACCTACACCAAGAACACCGGAGACAATCGGACAATGAACTTTGTTCGCATCGATGATCTACCCAGCACGTTCTTGGATGGTAAGATCAAGAATCCTGCCAAAGCACGCAAGTTGAACCAGGGTCAAGAGTTGGTATGGGATCTTGATAACAAGGGATTCCGAACATTCAATTGGAATACCATTGTAGGTGATTCAACAGTGCAAGATGTTGATATTGTTTAAGAATCAAAAAAACATTTGACATTTAGAATCCATTGTGGTTTAATGGATACAGAAGTTGAGAGAACAATAAAATAAAACCTTGAAAGGGTTACAGTATGAGCAAGTATTCAAACACCGAGATTCCTAGACTATGGTCAATTGGACAGAGAGCATCTTCACATACGGGTAACTTCTGGACTGATGGTATCAAGATCTATTCATACAATCTGTGCATAGGAGATACCATCGAGAACGGACACAAGGTAGCATTCGAATATCGTTCAGGTACAGAGTATGGGTTCAAGTCTCAAACGACATCATGCCATGTTGGTAGGGTATGTAGTGCAGCAGACTTGATCGCTGATGGTAAGACTATTCGTAACGTTAGAGGATAAAGTTATATGGCAAGGAAAGCAAAGAAAACCTCAGTCGCTAAAGCATGGTCTAAGACTACACGACGCAAGAAGCGATAGCAGTTACAAACAGAAAAAAAACACAGCGCAGAGTGCTGGCGTCATAGCACATATGTATAAGATATAAAAAAAACACAAAGCATGAAAGGTACACATGCGTATAAGGGATGGTCCTTAAATAAAAAAAACACAGGGCACGCAGAAAAAACACACAAAACGCTTGCGTATGTGTAATGAGTGTGGTATAGTGTATAGGTAATAAAGAGTAAAGGGGTTGAGTGTTTCTAAGGGGTAAAGAGTGGTAAGCGGTGTAAAAGGGTGGTACTAAACCCGAGCACGTTAGCAAACTAACTACCCGACACCGTTAGAAAAAGCACGCAAAACGACATAATGTTAACATGGGAACAATACGACGACGTGACGTGGGGGGTAGAATGGGGTCCACACTTAGCGTTAATAAAAGCACAGGATGAAAAATACACGTGCATCGTCGGGACGGTAACGGAAGCCATCTTCGTATTGCACGAGTTGGAACTATCCACAGCAAAGTCCCGATGTTCACGTGCACTAATCGCCTTACACAATGAGGCAGATTTAGATAAGGTTACTATATGAGAGTCATGTTGCTCTATACGCTCGTTAGTATAATGGGGTTTGGATCTGGATGGATCATCTGGAATGTTTTCTGTAAGGGGTTCGGGGTATGAATGATACAGTGTTGAATCAGTACAAAATAACAGTAGGAGACACCCTATTAGGGATAGCGCTATCACTGGTATATATTGGAATGCTTTATAGTATGCTAAGTGTTTGTAATTAAAAGGTTTGTACGATTGTTGTTGACGAATCCAATTCAGTATGGTTTAATGGTTACACACTGAAGGAAAGGAAAAAAACAATATGAGCAACCCAATTCCAAAGAACGGTTTCTTCGCTACCCTAAACGGTGAAGAGATTGCGAACATCATCAAGTTGATTCCCAAGCAACATCACTTGGCGGTATACTCGATTTACTATGGTACCCTCAATATGTGCCATGAAGCGGTTAACGATGCCTTCCCGATGATTCAAGGGGTCACACCTACTGAAGCCGAAGACGGTATCAGTGATATTGACCGACCCGTAGTGACTAACCGTCGTCCTGACTGGTAAGTCATTGAAATCACAAGGGAATGACGATTGTTTGTTTTTTTATTTGCAATCGTTGTTCCCTTCATCTATAGTTTAGAAGTGGTCAAGGGGACCGCAACAAAAACAACTACCTCGAAAGGGTAACATCATGAACCGCATCGCATTCAACGGAAGTTCTTATCTAGTAATCAACACCGCTGGCGAGGTCATTGAGACTTGCCACAATATGGCAACCGCTCGCCACTATGCCCGCAAGATGACACCGGCCATGCAAACGTTCAGTGATCACTGTGCACGATTCGAGGCAAGTGAAGACAAGCGAATCGGGTATAACATCGGGTAATCATTCAGGTTTTACGATTTATTAAAATAGTTCTTGTTTAATTGAACCCCGTTTGTTACATTATAGAAGTGGACAGGGGGTTCACACCAAAACCAACTACCTCGAAAGGGTAACCATTATGAGCAACGTTAACGCAACCATGGCACGTATCGCAGAACTTGAAGCAATGCAAGCGGAGTTGAAAGCATTAAAGCAAACCGTCAAAAACACTGTGCGAATGAAGGTTAGCACGAAAGGTGCGATCAGTATCTATGGTTTGCAACGTATGCCCGTCACCCTTTACGCTGGGCAATGGGAGAAAATCATGGAACTGTTCAATGATGGTGCACTATCGGAGTTTATCTGCGCCAATGAAGCATACTTGACCCGTAAGGGTGAAGCGCCCTTGGCGCATCCTGCTGTTAAGGACGTACCAGCGCCTAAAGCAACTAAGGCAACCAAGGGCAAGAGTAAGACCGCAGCGCCAAAGAACGGACCCACGGCGGCTGACCTTGCCAAGATTGAAGCGTTAAACGAGCGAGTCTCCAAGATGCCTGCATCCGATTTATTCGAGGACTAATTAAATAAAGTTTGTTAAACCCCTTGCAATCTGGCGAGGGGTTCAGTATAGTATATAAGTAGTCAGGGAATGAACCCTGCTACAAACTGAAAGGTTCCCGATGCGAAACATGTTGACAATGGATGAAGTGTTAGAGCGTGAGAATGATGCTATCATGACCTACTGTGAAGACCTCATGAACGAATGGCGTACGCACTACAGCCCGAATAAGACCGCAGCGGCTAAACGCCAGAAGATGCGAGTACTTGAAGCGACGGCCCGTGCTTGGGCATGTAACATTCCAGTGACTCACGGTGTACGATAATGAACTGGTTGTCAAAACAATTGCAGCGCCCCTGGTCAATGCTCGCCTATGATATGCTAATCGTAGGCGGGTTCATGGCGTGCATCTACTTTGGTTTTGTCAAGTAATTAAATAGTTTATTATTCTCTTGACATCGGGTTTCTGCTGCGACGTGGCGCCCGTGTCAAGAGAAATCTTTTTTTATTTTTAACTTGACATTTCTCAAGTGGGGACAGTTGACCCCCTCCCCCCCGGGCCGGCATACTAGGTCCGAGCGAAGTGGGGTCTATTGACCCCAGGCAGATACATTCATGCTATCGCTAAGAAATTTTCCCAGATTCGAAACTAGTTATAAAGTAGCACGAGTTCAAGATAAGTTAAACCAACGTCACATATGACAGGAGATTAATCGATGGACTCACCAGAACAACTAATCAAAGCAACAGAAACAATTGTATCAGACCTACTAGGGCACTATGGGTGGATGTTTATAGCAGCATTTGCGATACTCTTATTCAAGAACGTAGTAAGCAATGCGCTTGACGGACTCCTATTTATGTTGGGATCCGATTTTAACGTAGACGATATCGTTTATATTGGCGGCGAAAAAAGAGCAAGGATCATAAGAATAGGATTAACCAAGACAGTTTTCCATTTAACAGAGACCGACAGAAAGTTAGTTGTACCAAATACTGCGTTATACTCACTAAAAATAGAAAAAGTGCTACCTAGGGCAAACGAAAGTTAATAAATCACTACAATTAACCTACTTATGTTATAATATAGTGGTAAAAAAACCCGCAAAAATATTTTAGGAGATTTAAGATGCCCAGATTTACAGGACAAAACAAAAAAAGAATAGACCCAAGACACTTTCTAGAGGAAACTGTCGATAGAGATGCACAACTAGCACCCGGTGCAGCAAAAAGCGATGTACTACTATCCCAAACTATGACCGATTTTTCAAAAAAAATAGGCGGAATGGGTAGAACATTTCACCCAAGTGTGATGTATAGAATCTTAAGAACAGGAAACATTAGTGGCGAGCCGGGCAATGAAAGTAACGGCGTTAGTGCCGCAATCGATTATGTAATGCAGAGAGTTGGACAGGAATTACCACCAGGAGCGCTCGAAGGATTAGAAAAAGACTTAAATTTCATTAAGCAAACAATTGATTTAGAATCAGGTCAGGATAGCGGTCCAAACTTCCAACCAAGCAGGCAGTCACCATTTAGAGATCAAAGAATCTCAGAAGGGGTGTATGACGGATTAACCAACGAAGAGATCGATATATTAGAAATGATGATCTACGAAGGAATCCTCGATGAAGGGTTTATGGGCGATATCGCATCTAAGTCTAGTACAGCACTTAAGACATTGGCGCTCACAGCAGCGATTATAGCGCCAGTAACCATGTCTGCGGGCGAGGCAGCGGCAGCACCTAAGGCAAAGGTCGAAAGAATGATTATCAACGGTAAGATGACCGCTAAACAGAAAAAACGTTTAGCAAACCATAAAGAGTTTTTAAACATGAAAGTGGATGTCTTAAACAGAAACTCAGATGTGCGCAAGCAATTGCAGCGTAGTGTGCGTACAATGGAACTAAGAATGCTCGGAGCAAGTGAAAAAGACTTTCCAATGGGACAAGAAGTAACCGCCGAGGAGTTAAGAACGTTCTTGCTAACAGGAAAGGCACCAGGAAAGAAAGCAGCAAAGAAGAGTGATCGATCATGGACCGACTCAGTTAGCGACTTTGCGTCGGACGCAGTGGACGCCACACGCAAGGGACTTAAGTACTTGGATAGAGATTCTCCAATTGGACTAAACACTGGATTATTTGACAAGGAATAGGCGCTGTCTATGCTTGTCAGACTAGTTACTATACACCAATACCATAGGAGGTAATTACCATGAAGAAGTTTTTACATAAATTAGTTAAGTTATTTGATGCAAAGCACTGTTGTTGCTGTTGTGGGTGCTGCGCCTGCGCACAAGGATGTTGCTAAGGTATACCTCTCATGAGTACGTGCTATGTATTTGACGTTGATGGAACGTTAACCCATCCTAGAGAAGAGATAGACCCGGTATTCTCCTCAGTATTTACAAAGTGGTCTATAGGAAAACAATTATACATTGCAACTGGTTCAGACTTCGACAAGACCAAACAACAACTTCCACAAGACGTACTCAATCTATTTAAAGGCATATTCTGCTGTATGGGGAATGAACTCAGGTCTCCTTCCGGAACAGTACTCGAACGTTCTGACTTTGTCATACCAGATGATCTTAACGATGACCTAGCAGATATACTCAATAAAAGCGAGTATACCCCCAAGGTAGGCAAACACATAGAGTTCCGTACTGGTATGGTGAACTTTACCACACTAGGTCGTAACGCTACCCTTTCAGAGCGCAACGCTTACAATGAGTGGGATAACATACACAAGGAACGAGAAAAAATTGCCGACTTTATAAACACCAATTATCCAAAGTTGGATGCATCTGTTGGTGGGTCTATATCAATCGATATAATTGAAAAAGGAAAAGACAAGGGACAGATCGTTCCATGGTTATTAGATAGGGGTGTTAGTAAGTTAACGTTCGTTGGGGATCGCTGCTTTGAGGGAGGCAACGATTGGGGAGTCGTACGAGAACTATCTAAAACTCTAATTAACTTTGGTTGGCACAATGTTAATGGACCTGATGATGTATTAAATCTCTTAAAATCTTTTAAATAATATAATTAATCTATAGGCGTTGGAGAAAACGTGGCACCTTTAGTATTAATCTTCTTTCTGCACTTTGTTGGAGACTTTATTCTTCAACCTTATTGGATGAAAATTCAAAAGTCTCGTTTACCACACATAATGTATGCTCACATTGTAATCTATACTTTAACCATGTTCTTTGGTCTTTGTATATTTCACGATGCTTTAACATCTTTTTATTATTCAATTGTCAATGGGCTAATCCATCTAATAATAGACTTCATATCAAGCAGGATCATATCGGGATCTAGTCGTGACCTAGAAGTAAGGGAAGGTAACGAACCACTATACGAACGAGTTGATATGTACTATCCTATCATATTTTTAGGAATAGATCAACTACTTCATCACATTTCTTTGATTATTTCTTGGTATTACATCATATTTTTATAAAAAATAAAATTCCGGCGAAAAAAAATCTCTCGCAAAAACGGCGGCGGGCACCGTTTGTAACCTAGTTACCTGTAGTTGCAAATTCTTTTAAACACGCAGGAGGGAAGTCATATGAGAAATTCTTATATTGCTTTATTTTGTTTATTGTTTTGTCAAGTTTTAGTTTCGTGTGATAGCAACACCCAAAGAAGAAATGCTGATTTATCCGTATCTTACAATGGAAAAGTTGTATATGAAAGAAGTGGAAAATACGCTAGTGAATCTGAACTTAGAAGTAGGATATCCGATAACTCGAAACCTATACGAGTCTTGTTTTCTTCTGAGTGGTGTGATGGTTGTACGAAAGTGTACAAGTTTTTAAAAGAAAGAAACCTACTAGATCATGTTTTAATACTTAATGTAGATGAGGAGTGGGTATCGTTCCTAATGCGAGATATGAAGATAAAGTCACTACCGACAATGATTGTTGAAAACTACAAAGGAAAAAAGATCTTGAGGTTCGAAGGACCTAGAGAGATTGCAATGCACATGATTAATATTTAATCGAAGGTGATATATACAAAGTGAGAAATATTAGAAATTTAATAGGAAATACACCACTAGTCAGAATATCTGATAACCTGTATGGAAAACTAGAAACATACAACCCTGCAGGATCTGTCAAAGATAGGATGGTCTCATATGTTGTACAGAAGGCACAATTGTACAAAGAGATAGACAACAATACTATACTATGTGATGCTACCAGTGGTAATACTGGCATTGCGCTTAGTATGATTGCCGCATCGATGAATTTACCGTGTGTTATTTTTATGCCACGTAATATGTCGAAAGAAAGAAAGGAGATGATGAAAGTATACGGAGCGAAAATAATCGATGCTCCTGATAATGATTTTGTCGGCGCTATACAAATGAGAGATGCTTTCCTTGACGGCAATAAGCATGCTTGGTCACCAAAGCAGTTTAGTAATAAAAAGAACGTTGAGTGCCATCGATATATGACTGCACCGGAAATACACAAGCAGGTTGTAGGACTTAAAAGAAAGTGGGAAGCTTTTATACACGGATCTGGCACTGGTGGTACAATAGAAGGAATGAGGCAGTACATTAAATACCATAGTCTTGCAACTAAGGTTTGTATGGTTGAACCCATGGAAAGTCCTCACGGCATACAGGGAATTGCAGATGGAAAAGAATTTCTTGCTAAAAAGTCTGATATGGATGAAACACTTCCTGTATCAACTGAAGAATCTATAGAAAGGTCCCGCAAACTAGCTAAAGACAGTGGATTGTTGGTTGGAATCAGTGCCGGAGCAAATATAGTGGCATCCGAAAGATGGATAAAAGAAAATAGACCTTCAGGAATTGTTGTCACCATGTTGTGTGATCGTGGCGAAAGATATATGTCAATATACGACAACTAATGCCTATTTATGTAGTACTATATACTGGTAGGAGTTGAGATGATTACCCATACTATAATAACAGAGGAAGAGATTAGTTCAATGATCGGATCAGACATTCTCATCAATGAGAGTGGAGAACTCGTGTTTGAAGGTATGAAAGAACTTGCTGCAAAAGCAAAAAATATCATGAAATCAAAACTCAGCACGCCAATCCTGGCAGCGATTACAAAAGCACAAATAGCTGGTATGGGTACAGTCAGTACACTAGATGATATGATAAATAAATACGCTCCTGCTCTCAAGACTCCTGCGGGGAAAACTGCACTACTGGCGGTGATTGCAGGTACTGCCGCCGCCCTTGGCAAACCACAACTTGCCAGCGATATAGCAAAAGCGGGAATGGGTTTGGCAATCGGGGACAGCAAGGATATTAAGGACCTGTTCCTAGGTGCTGTCGATAGTGCCATATCAGAAAGTAGAAAAAACTATTATTTAGTACAAAATATAAAAAAACAAAAAACACACAAGGAAACTCACAACATGAAATTAATAATTGAAAATTTTCGACAAAACATGAAAAAATTTAAGGACCCAACTTCAGATCCTAGTTTTTCAGATCCTGGTTATAACGATCCCCCAGATTATGATAGGCATTCTGATGAAGCTGGAGAAATATTGGGGATGGCAATGAAAAAACCTGGTACCAAGCAAAACGTTGACTCCTCATTCTATATTACATATGATGCAGATGGCGATCAATTTATAGCAGATTCGCCTGAAGGTCAAGAAGTTTTTTATGCAGAAAGGGAAGAAGATTTGCTAGATATTATGATAGACAGACTTAGAAAATCACAAAAAGAGGAGGAATACCAGAGTGAATACTAACAAGCAAAAGATAATTGAAAAAATCACTGAACAAATCAAACCATTAATAAAAGAAAAAATAATGGAAGGGTTTAAGGCAGAACTAGGAGAAGGAAAGCGAACTCATAGACCCCGCATTGATGTACACAGTGCTCCTTCGAACGAAAAATCGGTCATGATGTCACAGGGGAGGACGGTCAGCAAACCACACTACAAGGACACAAAATATGCAACAGCGACAGCGCAGAAAGAGAGAGAGAAAGAGAAAGAGAAAGAGAAACAAGATCTTAAACGTTTCTTGGATCAGTGGCGAATAGAGAAAGAGAAAAAGCCAAAGTGGAGATACGAAGATCTGCCGGGTGTAGAAGATCTTAAAAATGAAGAC
>Ga0315315_10003216_pt1 | contig 14993 bp, 14 predicted proteins | sample M140m3416metaG_FD_203699 | JGI IMG/M metagenome (GOLD analysis project Ga0315315, IMG submission 203699) | Ammonia-oxidizing marine archaeal communities from Monterey Bay, California, United States - M1 40m 3416 | ecosystem: Environmental > Aquatic > Marine > Intertidal zone | place: USA...
ATTTGGATCAATTGAAAACATATTGAAACAAGATAATAAAAAGTTATCAGAGATTATTGGTAAAAAAAGAGCAGGTGATATAATAAGTTTTTTTAAAAAAAAATCTAATTAATACTCCCAAAGATTAGATTCCCACTCCATAAGATCTTGTTCCACTTTAAAACTGGCCACTATACCTTCTTTCCTAGACTTTGCGTATAATTCAGAGACTCTTATATCATCAGCATTAGCAATTTTAACAATGATTCCTTTAAATAACCTTAAAAGAAAAGCGTCTCCTAAATTTTTATGTTGAGCTATGTTATTTTCATTAAACCAGATGGCTCCCTTAGGCATAGACTTAAAAAGATTATAAAGATCAATAAATCTAAATGATGCTATAGGTTTCTCAAATCCCGCCGGATTATAAAAACTATCTCCAGGCAGAAACAATGTTATAGACTGAATATCAAAATAAATTCTAGAGTGAATTCTGTCAAAATAAAGATCTTCTTTAATTTCAAAAATAGAAAATTCTCTTTTAGGTATATATACAGGACCAGCCGCTACCTCTTCCACAGCATCCGCGAACGGGTCATCTTCTTCAAAAGAAGCGAACGGATCATCTAAATCAAATCCTTCTTCTTCTATCTCTTCGTCGACTTGTTGTATATTCCCAATAAATTCTTCTCTAGACATTACATTGCTGTCATTAACTGAGTCACTATTGTAAGGTATTAATATACCTCTTTCTACAGCATCTATTATTATTTTAGATATCTCTCTATTTCTTGCAAAAAATGGTTTGTTTTGTTTCTCTTTGAGATCAACTCTTCTCCAAAGAGTTTTCTTCCACATTAAATAAGATTCATGTACTTGTCTTAAAGATAATGGATTATATCCATTAGATTCGGACCCTATAGTTTGCTGAAATGTTACCTGTGAATAGGTCTCATCAACAGATAAAACCGAAAGTAAAAAATAAAGTACAAGAATCTTATTTATTTTGTTCATAATTTTATTTTAAAGGTATTGTTATATACCTCGGAGCAAAGTTTTTAAATTCTTCAACATCCCCTCTAAAGTTTGCTCTTGCTACTTTTTTTATTTCGATAACAATATTGTCACCCTTTCTTTTACCAGCAAGCTTAGTAAGGTTCACGTTTTTATTATTAACTCTTTGTCTAGAGACACCTCTTCCTGCTCTAACTAAATTAATTTCAGCTTCCCTAACTTGAAATCTTGCGTCTTTAGGTAAGAACTCAGCAAAACTTGCATCAGCAATTGCATCTAAACTAAAACTAGGAGTGCTAACTGGTATACCTGTTTTAGCGTCAATCTCTTTACCCTTAATCCTAGCCTTAATTTCTGGCGCAGGAATTTGTCTAACTCCAAAAGATTGAGACCCTATGAAGTTTCCGGCATTACTTACATTTAAATCAACCTTCTTAGATTTTGGTATAATTGTTACCATACCAGCCTTAGAACCTCTAACTACATCCCCACCTTTTGCAGAGAAAGTTGGATTGTATTCTGATCCGAGTGCCGGAACATTAACGGTTAATTCATTACCACAATTAAAATATAATGCCTGGACTGATGCAGACTGAATCTGGATAACAGGTCTAGCAACAAAATATTCAACTGTATCAATAAACGTTGTGTCTCTTCCTCCTGGAAGGGTAACACTAATTGATCCAATGTAACTCTGTTTAGATAATCCTTCTCTATCATAAGAACCTCCTTTAGCAATAAACTCATAAGAACCTCTTCCGTTCGCTACCTCCAAAGTATCGCCATCAGCAGTCATAATAGGGACTATTGCTGAAGAAGCTGCAGATAAAAATAATTGAGTTTTATATTTTGCACCTGCTGCGACAACTTTTTGTTCTGGTAATGTAGTTAGTGAGACAACATCAAACTTTAAATCTGCAGCTCCTACAGAAGTAGCTAGTTTATCAAGCGCCTTAATCTCAAGATTTATAATATCCGCTTGTAGCTGACTTATTGTTGCAAGACCAGCACCTGCAGAAGTACCATATCCAAAATTTAAAGCAGAAAAAGAAGGATCCGTAGGTGGGTCATCAGCATACATAGGAATCTGATCCGCATTTCTTGCAAGATCATGTATACCAGATTCTTTATCACCATTATAAATTGAATCTAAAACATAAGTAGAAAATTTATTTATCAATATTTGCAAATCATCACCGTTAGTGAGCTGATCACCATCTTCATCTTTACTCATATATCCATATACAAAATCAACATTTTTATATCCTTTAATACCAGTCTTAGAATCTTTTCCTCCAGTCTCTTCTACAATCATAGTTTTAAGAGAACCCATATGGTTAATTAAAGAGTTGGACTTCTCTCTTAAATTCTCAGAAAGTTGTAACACTTTTAAATCTTCCTTCCTGTTACCTGATTCATCAACGGCAGATCTAATGGACTCTACTTTACTAGTGTTATCTACAGTTTTTTCAGTATTTGTAGCCTCGAAACTTTGGTTTATTAGAATAAACTTTTTTAACACCTTTGTGTCAACGTTAAGAGCTAACATAGCAATTAACACGATATACATCATGTTAATCATTTTCTGCCTAGGGCTTTCTCCTCCAGCCATAATTTATATATTTAAAAGTTTTTTTTAATTTCTACTTATGCATAGCATCATACATGCCAACATAAATCTTATTAAGTTTATTCAAATTCTCAGTAAGATCTTGTAACTCCTTCTGAAGTCTAACAGCATCATTTTGAGCTTTTGTCATACTTGTTGCTGTCTCAGTAATTTGTCCTGAGGCTGTAACAATAGCGCCAAGTGAACTTGAAGCACTTTTTAAATTATCTTTATATTCTTCAGTTAATCCTACTGCCTCTTTCACACTTGAAGTAGAAGCAGCTAAATCTTTTGCTGTAGCAGATATAGTACTGTAAGACTCATTAACAGAATTAAGAGACTCAGTAGCTCCCTTGATACTATCTTCATATGCTTTGGCAGCAACAGAAGCTCCAGCCAAATCATTAATATTAGTAGCTTGCGCAGCCATCTTTTTCATGCCATCACCAACACTTTTAAGAACAGAAGGGTCTAGTTTAGCTTCTTTCATTATGTTTCCTACTTGAGATGCAGAAGTTCCATCCGAGTTCGCTCCTAATGCAGGATATACTTTACTCCAGTCCCACTCGTGTTTAGTTGGAGGATCAAATGCACTCAAGGTAAATATCGCAGCCTCTACCCCAAGACCTACAATTAACATTATATTTGCGCCAGGCCAACCCTGTAGTTTAAAGAGAGCTCCTAGTATTACTACAGCGGCCCCTAAACCGTAAACGACATTCATATTATCCTCATTCTGGATAATTCTTAAAAAGACATTATCTGATTTTTTCTTAGTTATCATTTTTAATACTGTTTAATTATTTATTCTTTTTGTTAAAATTAATCTTTTTTCTATAAACCTTGTAAGTTTCTCCCCAAATGAGGCATTGCCGTTCTAAACCCAATAAAAGCTCTTGTGGAGTCTTTATATTCAAAGGTTCTAGTAGCCACCTCAATAAAAAAGGCAATATCTTTCCAAGATCCTCCTCTAATTACTTTTTTGTCATTAGCATCGTCTCTATAAATTGGATTTAAATCCCATACTACTGGATTATAAGAATCAATGTAGGCATCTTCACACCACTCAGCAACATTACCTGACATATCATAAAGTCCAAAATCGTTAGGGAAGAATACTCCTACCGGTGATGTGTAAGCATAACCATCATCAACATAATTTCCTCTACCAGGCTTAAAGTTTGCTAAAACACAACCTCTTGAATTTCTTGTATACGGATTTCCCCATGGGTATTTCACATTATCTCTACCTCCTCTTGCTGCATATTCCCATTCTGCTTCTGTAGGTAACCTAAATGATGGAAATGGAAGAAGGCCCTCTTCTTTTCTGTAGCCATTTAAAAAACTTGTTCTCCACCTTGCAAACTCTCTTGCTGACCTCCATGAAACTCCAACAACTGGATAATCATCAAAAGCAGGATGAGACCAATAGTAAGCAAGTAGCGGATCTCCGTAATGATGAGTAAAATCACTTGACCATACAGTTGTATCAGGTTTTAAACCTTCAGGGGTCATACCTTCAGAAAGTTCATAATCTGGATTTTCTTCTATAAACTGAATAAATTGTCTGTACTCATCATTAGTGATCTCAGTATCATCCATATAGAATGCACTGATAGTAACTTGTCTGTTAAAGTTACTTTGGTCTGATTGAATATTTTCGTCAGCTTGCCCCATGTAAAATCTTCCTGTTGGTATATACACCATACCGTATTGAGCTGACATTTCAAACCCATCTCTGTCAAGGGTTCCTACCAATTGTCCTCGTGGATTCTTCTTACTAGAGCCACCTCCAAGGATACTACAAGCACCCAAAGAAAGTATCAATAGTGAGTATATTAAACTTGAAAATTTTTTCATGACTTTAAACATAACCAAACGCAAAGTTAAAATTTAACTTCTAATTATCTAAATTATTGTTTTTAATGATAAATTTTTTTAGTTAGATAGTTAACAAATATAGTAAAACTATCTTTCAAAGCTAAATTTGATCATGTGATTGAAAAATTAAAAATCAATAAATAAATCTTGGGGTTCTTATTGGTTTTCTTAACTGAGGGGTTGGCAGATCATACCTAACAACAAGTTCGTGAGAAATTGGAGCCTTTGCCTTCACATTATGAACTACATAATCAAAAGAATACCCAACAAACAACTTATTCTTTTTTAAGAAATGATATCCTAAAAATCCTACAATGGCTTCATCATACCTATATGAAGCGCCAATACTCATATTTTTTTGGTAAGTTGCGAGCACACTAGCATCAAAAGTATATGAGGTTAGATCTGACCTAACTAATAGATAAGGTTCCACTGTAAGATCTCTATCTACTTCAATAACATATTTACCTAGAAAGGTAAGATTCCTAAAATCTATATTTTTCAAATCACTTAAACCAAAATCAAAAGAAGGCTGAGTTAGATTTTTGATAGAGACACTAAGTAAAAACTTTTCATTAAAGTATGATAAGCCTAAACCTACATCAGGCTTTGACTGAGTCTCACTACCACCTACATTAAACGGGTCAGATGGATTAACAAAAACTAAGGAACCAAAATTTAGAGTAGTGCTCTTGAATGAGGGCGAAACACTAAAGCTTATATAGGAATTACCTACTTTCCTTTTAATTCCAAAATAAGGTGAAAGATTAAAAACCTCTTTAGGGCCAAGATTATCTGATATAACATTTAACCCAAATGAATATGCTTTATCTCTACTCTTTAAATTAAGTGAAAACATTCCAGTAGTGGGTGACTCAGAAGAAGTTGAGAGGTTAGTGGGATTGTAATTAGCCCATTGATTTCTATATATCAATACTACATTATTATTATCATAAGTAGATGAAAGGCTAGAGTTAATAAGCGATGGATTCACTAAGTATGTGCTAAAATATGGATCCTGTTGAGCTTTTAATGCAGTCTGTGCAAGAAATAATAATAATAATATTAAAAAGTTTTTTTTCATCAATATTATAAATTATTAGACTGTTTAATGTATAGCTCAATTGCTCTAGTCATAGAGGGCACGTCTTTCATAGGTGCTTTAATATCAAGTTTTAAATTATTATCTTTTATCGCCTTAGCAGTATTCTTTCCAAAGCCTGCAATCCTTGTGTTATTTTGTTCAAAATCAGGAAAATTCTTAACTAATGAATCGATTCCGTAAGGAGTATAGAAAACTAATATATCATAAAAAACCTTTTTTAATCTTTTCAGATCACTTGGGACAGTATTGTAAATAATAGCCTCAGAGTATGTGCATTCATTATCTTTTAAGAACTGTGATATGGTATCTCGTGTGATATTTGAACATGGGAAAAGATACTTCTCATCCGGAAATTTTACCATAACTTCTTTCATCATATCTAGAAGTTGAGCTATAGTCCTCTCTCCTGTAAATATTTTTCTTTTTCTTATCACAATATACTTCTGTAGATAATTCGCAGTTTGTTCAGAATTACAAAAATACTTCATGTCTGTGGGTACTGTAACATTCATTCCTTCAGCAATTCTAAAAAAGTGATCCACAGCATTTCTACTTGTAAAAATTATAGCAGTGTGATTTAATATATTGATTTTTTGTTTTCTGAATTCTTTAATTGAGACGGGGTCAATTTTAATAAAAGGCTTAAAATCTAGCTTTAAATCATATTTTCTTGCTAAACGGTAAAAGGGAGAATTCTCGTCTTTTGGGTCAGGTTGTGAAACAAGAATTGATTTAACTGGATTTAATCTTTTTTTATCGTACTTTATCTCGCTCATATTGCTCTTTTTTTGATTACAAAGTTAATACAATGAAATCAAATTAAGCTAATTATGTAATTAAACAAATCAATTAACATCAAACTATCAAATAATAACAGAGATGGGATCAAATCTGAAATAATAATAATTGTTCCAATTTTGGATTTTGTGTAGGATGTAAAACCTTTAAAATAAAAGTATAGAACCAAAGGCCTTAAAAATATTATAATGAGTTTGAAAACTGAAAGGGAATTAAAAGCGAGTTCAAATGAAGATACTTCATAAATTAAGTAGGAGGTAAAAACATTTAAAAGGCTTAATAATATTGTTAATCTTAAAAAATTTAAAAGATATATTTTTTTAAACTTTATAGATATTGAAAAGAACCTTAAAACAATTAAAATGAATATAATCCTAAAAATTATTAAACCTAAAAAAGGAAATGAGAAAAGTATCCACTTCTGAAATATTGTAAAATTATTTGCAGAGTCTATAAGTAACGTGTTGTCATCTTCAAAAACAAAAACAGAGAAAAAAGAGATAATTATTGAATATAGAATAAGAGGTATGATGTTTCCAAAAGAAAAGAATTCACTTCTAAAGAAAAAATCTTCTTTATTTCCTAAATATAGTACACTTTTTAAGTTAAAGTATTTTTTAAAAAAAAGAGGATAGTTTAGTTTGTAGTAGGCAATCAATATTGAAATTATAAAAACTGATAATAAAATAGAGTTATAGTCATAAATTGATTTTTTTTGTATTTGAATAAAAGATAAAAACAAATGGCTGGTATCTATGTACATATTCCATTCTGTAAAATGGCTTGTCATTATTGTAATTTTCATTTCAGTACACTAAGTAATTATTCAGAATTAGTAAGTTCAATTATAAATGAAATAGATGCCAATCAAAAAAAATTTAACTATAGTGATATCTCAACTATATATTTTGGGGGGGGCACACCCTCAATTATTGAAGCAGATTTGCTTAATAAAATTATTTTGAAAATAAATAATCAGTTTAATATTAGTGATAATTGTGAGATTACAATTGAGGCAAATCCTGATGATATCTCTAATAAAAAGCTGAGAAAGTGGAAAGAGATAGGTTTTAATAGAATAAGCCTTGGGGTTCAATCATTTAATGATAAAGTTTTAAAAAAATTAAATAGAATTCACACGTCTAATGATAGCCTTAATGCCATAAAAAATATAAAAAATATTTTTAAAAACTTTTCTGTCGACTTAATGTTTGGAACTCCGGAATCAGACGTAAATACCGTTAGAAAAGATTTAGAGATTATTAATAAAACATCCCCACCTCATATTTCTATCTATAATATGACGGTCGAGAAAAAAACTGTTTTTTACAAATTATTAAACAATCATAAGATTGAATTACCAGAGGAGAATATTATACTAGAACAATACGACACAATACTTAATGAAATGAAAAAAATGGGATATGTTAATTATGAGATATCAAATTTTGCAAGAGAAGATTATCATTCAGAGCACAACTCAAATTATTGGAGAAGTGAGGAATACTATGGATTTGGACCAAGTGCTCACTCATATGATAAGAAGAGAAGGTATTGGAATATAAAAGACAATAAAAAATATGTAGAATATCTAAAAGATAACGTCAAGATATTTGAAAAAGAAACTCTTAATAAAAGAGAGATAATTAATGAGTATATACTTACAAGAATAAGAACTATAAAGGGTGTTGATATAAAAGAAATTAATAGAAAGTTTAAAAAAGATTTTTTACTAGACAAAAGGGAAACAATAGACCTATTTAAAGAACAGAAAATGATTGAAGGTGATAATTTAGTTTTGAAATTAACAGATGAAGGAAAAAAGATTGCTGACTATATTACTGAAAAAATTATGTATTAGATAATTCTTTTTTCAAGTGGATACCTGTCTGACTTTTCTTTAGAGATGATATAAATTCCGGATTACCTTTAGCTATAATTTCTCCTCCTCTATCCCCGCCCTCTGGACCAAGATCTATTATGTGGTCTGCACACTTTATAATATCCATATTATGTTCTATTACAAGTACTGTATTGCCTCTTTCAACTAACCTATTAAGAACAATCATTAAATTTTGAATATCAAAAAAATGTAAACCAGTAGTTGGTTCATCTAAAATAAATAAAGTGTTTCCTGTATCTTTTTTATATAACTCTGATGCAAGCTTGACCCTCTGAGCTTCTCCCCCAGATAACATAGTTGAAGGTTGGCCAAGTTTTATATAACCAAGGCCAACATCGTTTAAAGCCCTCAGTTTATTAGATATTTTTGGTTGCTTTTTAAAGAAATCAACAGCATTCGATACTGTCATGTCTAAGACGTCAGAAATTGATTTTCCTTTAAATCTAACCTCTAGGGTATCTCTGTTATACCTTTTTCCATAACAAGTTTCACAATTAACAAAAACATTAGGTAAAAAGTCCATTTCCACCAATCTCACTCCTGCACCCCTGCACGACTCACACCTACCTCCCTTTACATTAAACGAAAAAGCGCCTTGCTTTAATCCTCGAATTTTAGACTCTGTTAATGAAGCAAAGAGATTTCTTATATCAGTAAAAACACCTGTATAGGTAGCAGGATTTGACCTCGGAGTCCTGCCTATAGGAGATTGATCTACCTCAATTAATTTATTGATGTTTTCTATACCTTGTACAGAAGTATATGATAGAGGGTCTTTCCTTGAGTTATATAATTCCTTTTTTATTATCGGGGATAGTGTGCCATGTATTAATGATGATTTACCACTACCCGAGACTCCAGTAACACAAACCATGCAGCCAAGTGGGATAGAGCAATTAACGTCAGATAAATTATTACCATTAGCTCCAATTAAATTAATTATTTTACCATTACCTTCTCTCCTTAATAAGGGAACAGGAACATCTAATTCTCTTTTAAGGAATCTGGATGTTAAAGACTTTTGATTTAAAAATTTTTTTGGTTTTCCGTGAGCAACTATAACACCTCCCTCTGATCCAGGGCCAGGACCAACATCAATAATATTATCAGCACTGATCATCATGTCTCTATCATGCTCTACTACAATAACAGTATTTCCTAAATCTCTAAGTTCTTTTAAGGAATCAATTAGTTTTTTATTATCTCTTTGATGAAGTCCAATACTTGGCTCATCTAATATATATAACACACCAACTAATTTGGTTCCTATCTGGGTAGCAAGTCTTATCCTTTGCGCCTCACCTCCAGAAAGAGTTCTTAGCGGCCTATCTAAACTTAAATATTCTAAGCCCAAATTATACATTAAATCAAGTCTCTGGTTTATCTCCTTCAGAATCGGTTCTGCAATAATTAATTGTTGATCATTAAGTGATTTAGAAACATTGCCAATCCATATTCTCAGCTTTTTTATATCCATAGAATTCAAGTCTGAAATTGATGTATCATTAATTTTAAAATGTAAAGATTCTTTTCTTAATCTCTTACCTGAACAAGTCCCACAATTAGTTTTAGAAATAAAATCATCCATAAAATCCTTAGTCTTTCCTGACCTAAACTTTATTGTTTTTTTTATAAACCCAGTTACTCCATTATATTTTGTGTGCCAGAGGGTTCCTGGATATTTTGTAGATTCTACAGCAACCTCTATATCTTTTCCGAAGAGAATATTATCTAAAATATCGTCAGGTATATTTTTGATAGGAGTGGAAATATCTAAACCTTTAGATTTTAATAAGGCTTCAATCTTCTTAAATACCCACATATCTCTGTACTCACCAAGAGGTAATATTCCCCCACGGCTAATACTCAAGTTAGCATCTTCAATAATATTTTCTTTTAAAATTTTATCCTCTACACCAAGTCCTTTACAAGAATCACACCAACCATAGGGTGAATTAAATGAAAAGCTATTAGGAGAAGGTTCTTCGTATGATATTCCAGTATCAGGATCAACCAGACTCTTAGAGTAAAACCTTGAATTGTTGTTTTCATCTATCACATATAATGTTTTGTCTCCGCTCTTGATAGCAATCTCTACAGAATTAGAAAGTCTCTCTGTATTATCATTATCAATTGTTAATTTATCCACTACAATTTCTATGTCATGGATTACATATCTGTCCAGTTGCATGTTTCTTTTTATCTCTAAAATTTCCCCGTCAACTCGGACATTAGCAAAACCTTTCTTTCTTATCTGAACAAATAACTCTTTGTAATGACCCTTTCTTCCCTTGACAACAGGGGCAGCTATAATAACTTTTTTGTTTTTATAATCTTTTTTTATATTTTCAATAACTTGATCAAGCGACTGCCTAACCATCTTTTTTCCTGATAAATATGAGTAAGCAATCGAGGCTCTAGCATATAATAATCTTAGAAAATCGTATATTTCAGTTAAGGTTCCTACAGTAGATCTTGGATTTTTAGATGTAGTCTTCTGTTCTATAGATATTACAGGAGATAGCCCATTTATCTTATCAACATCAGGACGCTCTATGTTTCCAATAAATGACCTTGCGTATGCTGAAAAACTCTCCATATATCTTCGCTGACCCTCTGCGTAGATTGTATTGAAAGCTAGAGAGCTTTTTCCACTACCTGAAACTCCGGTAATAACTACTAATTTATTTTTCTCAAAAGTAAGATCTATATCTTTCAGATTATTTTCTCTAGCACCTAAAATTTCAATTTTATTTCTCATCTAATTATAAAGTGACCTCAAGGCTGGCAATAATTTTGAATATTTAAATTTAAAATTTGAGTTTATTATTTTTTTGGAAGATACATTTAATCCCTTTAGAATTAATACAGATTGACCACCAAAAAGTAATTTAATTATAAATGAAGGAATCTTAAAAAATTTAGGATATCTAAACCTACCAAGTGTTTTTGCCAGAGCTATTGTGAATATTTGATTAGAAACTTTTTCTGGGGCAACACAATTAAAAATTCCTTTAAAACTAGTATCCTCAATACCTTTAATAATTATATCTATCATGTCATCTTCATGTATCCAACTCATCATTTGTTTCCCCGTGCCAACCGGAACCCCTAGACATAATTTAAATATAGGGTAAAGACTTTTGAGAATACCACCATCTTTTGAAAGAACTAATCCTATTCTCAAAACCGTTGTCTTCATTTTTAAATTATTAAACATTAACACTTCATCTTCCCATTTCTTAACAACACCTGATAGGAATCCTTGACCATTCGGATCAGACTCCTTTTGAGCAGAGTCTGTGTCCTCCCTATAATATCCTGTGGCAGAAGCAGAGATGAAATTCTCAGGTTTTTGTTTTAATTTTTTTATTGTTTCAAACAACAATTTAGTAGTCAGTATTCTGCTATCTAATATCTTCTTTTTGTAAGAATTAGTCCACCTTGATCCGTTAATTGATTCCCCAGCTAGATGGATTATTGAGAACAAATTATTTATATTCTTTAAGTCAAGTTTGGAATTATCTGGATCCCATCCTAAATAATTTACACCATCTTTTACATATGAACCTCTCCTCGTGAGGACATAAATACTATATTGTTTTTTCTTGAGTTTACTAATTAGTTTTTTTCCTATTAGTCCTGTTCCACCTGTAATTAAAATAGATTTCATATTATTGCAAATAATTCTAATACGTAGTTAATAGATTTAATGATGTCTTTACTTAGATATTTTATTTTCATTATTATTTTAGTGGATAGCAATATAGCATACTGTCAAAATAATGCAATAAGTAGAATACCAAATAATGTTTTTTCTCCTTTTAAAAAAACTAGCTATATTTTCAATGAGACTTCCTTAGAGTCAGTTTACTTTTCGAGCCTAGTTCCTAAAAAAACAATATTAGAAGAACTTGAAAAATTTTACAATAATCTTGGAAGTTATGAAAAAGAAAAAAAAATTTTCAATAGTATAATTAACACAAAAGGTGTATCCTTATCATTAAAATTATCTGTTAAGAAAAAGAAAAAAAGAACCTTTTTGTATGTAGCCCAGAAAGAGTCCTTATCAGAAGAAGCATCTATTAAAAATTTGCAAGACTCATTTAAAAAAATTTTAATGAGAAGGTTCTTAAATGATTATATTAAGGAATTAGAATTAAATATTAAGAAAACAGATAAAAAACAAAATAGGTTAATTAGAAACAACCCAAATAATCTTTTAATGAACTCTGGCCTCTTTTATAAACTTTATCAAAATAAAGAATCCAAAAAAGTAAGTTTAAAAGCAGCTTTAGAAAGTTTATATGAAGAACTAGAAAATACTAAACTTAATTATAACTCAATTAAATAATTGGTTTATAGTTCCTTCAATTTTTACACCTAGCCAGATAGTGATTTATGAGTTAATTTCTACCTTATCTAGTATTTGTTTTATAATATACTCTGATTTAATACCTTCAGCTTCAGCTTCATAGTTTAGTATAATTCTATGGTTCAGTACATCATTAGCTATTTCTTTAATATCATCCGGAATTACATAATCTCTATTACTTAAGAATGCATTTGCCTTTGCCGCAAGAGATAAGTTTATACTAGCCCTGGGAGATGCTCCAAAAGAAATAAAACTTTTTAATTCATCTAGCTTGACCGAGGATGGATTTCTTGTAGCGGTTACTATCTCAATAATATACTTTTCTATTGACTCAGAAATAGAAACTTTATTTATTTCTCCCTGAATTGACAGGATGTCTTTTTTATTCAAAACTGTTTTAATTGTCTTATTAAAGTTCATATCTGACATCCTCTGCATAATTTTTAATTCTTCCTCTTTGGAAGGATAAGTTACATTTAATTTCATCATAAATCTATCTCTCTGGGCTTCTGGAAGCGGGTAAGTTCCTTCTTGGTCTATAGGGTTCTGAGTGGCTAGTACTAAAAATGGTGTATCAAGTTTATAAGAGTCATCGCCTATAGTAACTTGTCTTTCTTGCATAGACTCCAGCAGTGCAGACTGTACCTTAGCAGGTGATCTATTTATCTCATCTGCGAGAATTATATTAGAAAAAATAGGCCCTTTTTTAACTTCAAATGAAGCCTTCTTCTGATTATAAATCATTGTCCCTATAACATCAGAGGGGAGCAGATCAGGGGTAAATTGTATTCTTTTAAAATTAAGTTTAAGAACATTAGCTAAGGTGTTAACAGTAAGTGTTTTTGCAAGACCAGGAACTCCCTCAAGTAAGATATGGCCTTGAGTGAAAAGACCCATAAGTAATCTTTTTACCATATAATTCTGACCTACAACAACTTTACTCACTTCACTTACGACATTTTGTACTTTTAAATAATTCTTGCTCATAAAAAAAATTTCAACAAATTTAACTATTTAATAATCTTATCAAGGATCAATAAGATGCTAAAAATTGTTAAAATTATATATAAATATGAGTGCTGATTTAAAAAATTTTATTCAGGAAGTAAAAAGCTTCGAGCCAACAGGAACTCAGAAAGCCAGACTTGAAAATATCATTTCAGAATTAAAGAAATTTCTTGATGAGTGTAATGCGGTTGTTTTTTTATGTACTCACAACTCAAGAAGAAGTCAGTATTGTGAGATATGGTCTAAATATTTTTTATCAACGTACAAGAATAAAATAAATTTTTTCTCTGCTGGAGTAGTTAAAACTAAAGTTCATAAACAAATTTATAAGTCCCTTGAAAGAGTGGGAATAGGAGTTAATAAAAACTTATCCATTAACACAGAAACTATATCAATATCACCATTCTCTAAAACTCTTTCTGAAATTGAAGAAAAAAAATTTATATCGATAATGACATGTTCAGATTCTGAAAAAACATGTCCTGTAGACTCCAGATCATTAATTAATTTAAAGCTATTCTACGAAGACCCAAAAGTATATGATAACACCCCACAAGAATCTGAAGAATATGATAAGACTTCATTTATGATTGCCTGTGAAATTAATTTTATATTAAAAAATATTAATTAATTCTATCTGAAACAGGCTCATTCTTTTTAATAAAAATTGAAGCAATGAGAGCAAAAATAAATATTATAATAACTCCCCAGGGAGCAGACTTTAATATTCCCGCAGGAGTTGTTGATTCCATAACACTCTTTTCAATTTCAACTATTGACGCATCAATTGCCTCTTGAGGAGTCCCAAAAGACTCTAACATTCCAACCGTTGCCTCTACAGTTAATTCTTTCATTACCTCAGGTAGGCTTGGATCAATAACAGTGTATAATAAAATATTAAATACAATTCCAACTGCGTAGGAAACTAGAAAAGCTAAAAAAGTAAATTTTAAAGCTCCTTTGTATGAAAGAAAACCTCCAACTAAATTTCTGTAAGAAATACCAAGATAAATAACCACCCCCATAGAAAGTGAGAGGCTTAAAAGTCCAAACCACCAAGAGACCATTAGCTCAATATTTATGATATAAACCAACATTGTCATTATAATTGAAACTCCTGCCATAATGAGACCAGCTTTTAGCACCTCTTCTTTGTAATTAATATTATTAGAATCCATATTTGCTTTTTTTTATAACAATTTAAAGCTTTTATCGTAAGAAAAAAACTATGAAAACAGAAAGGGTAATAGAAAATATAGCATCAACTCAAGAGAAATTGGTCAATCATAAAATTTATAATAGAATAGATTCTATTGAAGAT
>Ga0315315_10003217_pt1 | contig 14993 bp, 1 predicted proteins | sample M140m3416metaG_FD_203699 | JGI IMG/M metagenome (GOLD analysis project Ga0315315, IMG submission 203699) | Ammonia-oxidizing marine archaeal communities from Monterey Bay, California, United States - M1 40m 3416 | ecosystem: Environmental > Aquatic > Marine > Intertidal zone | place: USA...
TCATAAACAGGCTTTAAACTTTTAGCTAATTCTTTAATAGCATCTTTTTTACCTATTGTAGTAATAACGTTTTCTCCAGCTAATAAAGCGTCTTCTAAATCTTTTTCTTCTTTTTTACTAAGAGAAGCTTGATTAAATAAAAATGGATTTTGTCCTTTATCAAATTGATTAACAATTTTTTCTAGACTATTAATAAAAGCAGCAAACTTTGCATGCTGCGCTTTAGTATCTACTCCAGATTGTAATTTATTTAACTCTGCACTACTAAAAAGAAATCCATATTTATTCAACTCTTTAGAAAAACTTTGTAAATCTTTTTCAGATACTATAGTTCTACTATCTTTTCCTCTAATAGCGTTAAAATTTCTAATTACTTCTTTAAGATTATTAAGTTCTTTAGAATCTATTTTATTAAAATTTCTTTTTCCTTTTGTGAGTCCTGAAGTTTCTTTTAGAAATAATTTATTTTGTTGATTTAAAAAATTACTTTGAAGGTCTTCTAATACAATAGTGTCTAAAGACTTTCTATTAGAATCAAAGATTTGAAAACTATTTGTTTTAATACTACCATCACTATTCTTATATAAAGTATTTAATACAAAAGTATATTTCATAAAAGATTTACTTCCTATATGTATCCATAAATCAGACTTAATAGTAGGATTAGCTCTTAACTCATTTACTATACGACTTACATAAGGCTTACCAGTTTTTTCTAAACTTCTAAGCTTCTCCATCATATCTTCAGTATTTTTAGTACCTGAGATATTTTCTACTAAATATTTAAATATTTCATTACCATTTTCTGTTTGGGCTGCCCCAAAATAATTACTCAAAGGAGTAGCATTACTATAGTTAGAACTGTATACTGGGATAGTATCAAAAAATCTTTTTAGTCTTTGTGTTAAAGTATCTTTAGGATTAATCTTAGCAATACCTCTATACCATGCTTCTTCTAAAGTATTATCTTCTTCTTCTACTTTTACTTGGTTATTATTAAAATCTTCTTTAGAATTTTTAACATCTTTAAGAGAAATTATTATACCGTCTTTAGCTAAGTAATTAGTAAATTGTTGTAGTAGTTGTGTAGGTTTTGTAAACTGTAAAGAAAGTTTGTTTTCTTTTTTAACCCCTTTAATATTTTGCTCTTTATTAGTAAGCTCATTCCATAATTCTGTAAAAGCTTTTTTAGCATTTTCACTTCCTTTAGATATTCTAGATTTAGTATCTTTAGCTATTTCAAGAAGAAGTAAATTATTTAATTTATTTACTCCTTGTTTTTGTATGATTTCTATATCAGTAGCTTTAGCAAGGGAAGGATTATTTTTTCTTATATTATCTATAATACTAAAATACATTTCTCTCATATAATCTAAAGCATCTTTTCTAATCTCAGGATTATTTGCAAAGAGTTCTGAATTATTATTTCTTACATCATCTCTAGTACTAAATCTAGTAAACTCAGATAAATCTGTATTTTTAAATTTAGGTTTGTTTTTATATACTCCTAATTCTATATCAGAAAATATACCTTGAACAGTTACTTGGTTATTGTAACCAAATAATCTACGTAACATGTTACTTAATCTTTTAAAGAAATTGTTTACCTTTTTAGATACAGTAGAATCAGCTTGTTCAGATTGAACATAATCCATAAATTTATCTGCAAGTAATTCTTCTACTTCTATATCAGTAGCATTCTCATCTAGCTCATCTTTAAATTTATCTCTAGCTTCTTTTAATAAAGCAGTTCTTTGTTCATTATTTAAACTTAATCTGAATACTACGTGAAACGCTTCGTGATAAGCAGTCCCAGTAAAAGCTTTATCTAATAAATATAGTCCTGCATCAGTAAATAGTCCTTGTAAAATTTTACCATTCTTACCTACTTCTAAAAGCATTTTATAAGTTTCTTCTGATACTAATCCTTTTAATTGTTCAGGATTAGAAAATACTGTAGAATTTTCTACAATATGTTTACCTAATCTAGATTTTAACCATTTTATTTCTTTCTCTGCATCCCACTCTCTAGCATCAGTCTTAGGCATAGTAACTCGCATAGCCCCTGTGTCTTCTCCAGCTGTACCATCATTTCCTAATCCAGAACCTTCATCATCTAAATCATCAAGAAGACTAGAAGAACTATCTTCTTGAGGTTTAACCTCATCAGTTTGTTCTGCAGGCCCTTCATAATCTTGATCTTTTCCAGAATTATCTATTTGTTTTTCTTTAGTATTATCTATTTTAGGACTAGTGTTATCTTTTACAGCATCATTAATATCTTCTTGAGTAGATGCAGGTACATAATCGTCTAATATAAATCCTGTAGAATGGAATAAATTTCCGTCATCCATAACTTCAGAATTAGTAGTAAGTACTCCATACCCACCTTCTTCTTGTGTTCTAGCAAATGTGTTTAAAGCTCTTCCTCCTTGATTATAAGGAACTCTAACAAGAAATTTAGATAATGTTTCATATGCTATTTCAGGCTCTTGAGTAGCAACTGTTTTTCCTCCATTAGATAAATCCTTAATAGTATAAACACCTGTTGCTTTATCAAAAGAAATATTTTTCTTTTGGAAAAAACTATTTAATTCTTTTAATGTATTATTTCTAGTATTATCTGCTATTCTAGGATTTGATAATTTTTCTAAATTCTTTTTTATTTTAGTTTTTAATATATCACTACAATCTTCAAGTTTATTAGTAAACAACATTACAGGAACCATCTCTCCATTAGCAGACGGTACAATCATAAATACTTTTCCTACAGGTAAGTTAGCAGCAAAACGGCTTATATCAAATGGATTCTCATCTAAATCTTCTGTAACATTAGAATAAGCAATACTGTTTGTTTCTTCACTTAGTTTAATCCCTACTACTAATCTACTTTGTCCAGATTTCTTTTGATAATCTTTTATTACTTTTAAAGGACTATGTTTAGCGCCTTTACGAACATTAATATGTCCATAAGTTTTTCTTTTTAATTTTACTTTTATAGAAGTAGGAGAACCAGTTTCATATTTACTACTCATATACTCTTTATTAGCTTCGTAAAGAGCGTCTTTTAAAGCAATAAGTTGTTTAGAACCTTTAGGAGTAGCTGTATTAGGATCTTGTCCTGGTGCTACATTACCTTCTATTCCTTTAGGAAGTTTTCCTAAATAAACTTCTCCATAAAAAACACCATACTCAGAATTATATTTACCTGATGTAGCATATTTATTATATTCAGTATTTAAAGGACGAACTTCAACTTCTATTACATCGTTATTAATTGTTTCATCTGATAAGAATTTAGGACCATTAAGAACTTCAAAATTAGGTTTTACTTCTTGCTTACTTTTATTTGTATTATCTTTTGGTAATCCTGTTTCTTCATTATAAATAATTTTTCCTCCATAAGTTATTTTATCATGAAGAAGTACTATAGTATCTTCTCCTTTTACTTCTTTACCTTCTTCTAATTGAGGCTCAACATTAAGTATTGATAAATTAATTTTATCTGCTTCTTCTATAGAAGGGCTAGTTAAAGCAGGTTCTTCCGCATCTTTAGGATTAGCAGGATTTTCTACAGCTCTTCCTTCTTGTTCAATAGCTTTTATATTTTTGAACATGTCTATAGTAGCAATTTGAAAATCTTCAGCAAATTGAGAATCTTCTTTTAAGGCTTCTATTAAATTATTTAAAACTTGTTCATCACTTAGGCTGTCTGCAGTATTCACAGTATTAATAATTCCTCCTATATCATTTAATATTTTATTTAAAGCTAGTCTATTTTTACTTAGAGCTTTTAATACAGGATCATTTTTATCAATATCTATTTCTACTATTTCACTAACAGGTGCTTCTTCTATTACTTCTGAACTTATATTCTTTCTTATTTTATCAGTTCTTTCTTTCTGTATAAGAGATTTAATATTATTAAATTCTTCTTGAGTGTATACAGAATTTTCTCCTTTTATTTCTTTTATTCTTTGAATAACTTCTTCATCTGTAACTTCACCTGCTGGTTCTTCAAAAAACATTGTTTCTCCTACAACTTCTCCATCTTTATTTTTTTGAGCTTTTTTATCTGATATTGCAGCTTCAGCTTCTTCAACAGCTTTAATTTCTTGTTTAAGTAACTCGAATTTATATCTATTATCTTTTCCTGTTACAGAAACTTCTTGCTTTCTAGCATGTTCTAATTCACTTTGAGTAGTAGCATTTTTATAAAGGTCATCTAAGATATTATCAGTAATTCCTCTAACTGTTTCTACTTCTTGCTTTTGAGTTTTATCATGAAATTCTGAAAAACGTTTTTGACCTTTTGGAGTCATCAACATTTCGTAATATTCTCCTGTTAATTTTCTTTTCTTTTTAATTTCTTTTAAGTCTTGCATTAACTCTTTAACTTGCATCTTATTTTTAGCATAAGAACCAGGAGCTCCTTTTTGCCACTCATCAAGTTTATTTTTTAATACTTCGTCAAACTTTTCATCAAATTCAGATATTAACTGTTCTCCTTTTAATTTAACAGTATTGCCTACAAGGTCGTTAAGCTCAGTGCTTCCTACAATACCATTACTAAGATTAGAAATTTGAGTTTCTAATTCTTCTTCTCTTTCATTTAAGTTATCTATACTACTAGCAGAGTGTATTAGTTGTTCTTGTAATCCATAATAAGCACCAGGATTTTCTAACATTTCTTTAGTCGCATTTTGACTAAACATTAGTTCTACATCATTAGCAGTGCTTAAAATATTTTCTACTCTTTTTTCTAATACATCTAATTCTTTAGCTCTTGTTGCTTCAGTAAAAGTAGGCACTCCAGGAGCTGCATATGTTTTATTAAATTCATCTAATGAGACTTTTCTTAATGCTTCTATTTCTTGAAATATAGTATCTTCTAAACCGTTAGTTCCTTCTTCTCTACCAAGCTGTCTTCTAGTCATTACATAACTAAATAGATTATCATGTTCAGCATTTTTATAAGCAAAAGCATCGTTATCTTCTAGTGCTTTATCTTTTTTACCTTGATAGTAATTTTGCCTTATAGCATTTTTAAAATTAGTTTTTAGAGCATTATGGTTACCCATATTCTCATTCATCTTTTCTGCTAGAGTTGCTAACTTTTTAGATTCTCTATGTTGCTCTTGCATTTCTTTAAAGCTTCCACCTTGCCATTCGAATCCTTGCCACGCACTTTTTAAAAATCCTTTTCCTTCTTTTCTAGCTTTTTTATAATTTGATTTACTTCCGCCTAAAGGCATTCCTATAAGTCCCATAAGAAATCCTAAAGTCATTGAATCTCTACCTTCTATACTATTAAAATATCTAGAACTAGCATGTGATATAGCTTCTCCATAATTAAGCATATCAAATACAGAATCTGCAGATTTATCACTTATATGATACTCAGCAATACCGTGTTCTAATACGCCTTGAGAAAATTCTTCAAAGGCTTCTGTTATAGGAGACTTAAGTCCTTTATATCCATAAGTTGCTATCTTAGCCATTCCTTTAGGAGCTCTAGATACAAACTTACCTTCTTCTAATCCTAATCCTTTAAATGCTTTAGACTTACCTTTAAATTTATTAAATACACTACCAAACTGAATAAAGTTAGATGCTCCTACTAAAGCAGTATTTAATAAATAAGAATTTAAACCTGCCCCTTTAGCTCTTTCTTCAAACCTAGCTTTAACACTATCAGGCATTTTCATATCTGGATTACTAATCTCCCACTCAGCTATCATTCCTTCTAGTGCTCTGTCTCTAGTTTCTCTTCCTATTAGAGCTCCTTCAAAACCTGCTCCCATCGCAGTCGCTCTTACAGTACCTATACTATTTCTAAATGTATTTGACATATTAGCAATAGAACGAGCTTGAGTAAACTTAGGTAATGTTTTTAAACCCCTCATTGCTCTTGTACCGTTGCGCAACATCCTAGCTCCTTGAGCTCCTAATCTTGCAGTATTAGCAACAAGAGTAGCACCGCCTGTTGGTCCTGCTAATAATCCAGCAGCAACTTCAGTAAGTATAGCACCAGATACAAAAGAAGCTGCATCTGTTAAATCATCACCAATTACTTTAAGAGGGTCGTGCATAAATCTAGCAGTAAATGATCCTCCAAAAGCTCCTCTTTTATTTCTTAAATCATCGTACTTAGTATCACCATGTACTACTAATCTTCTATCTAACCAATCAGTTCCTGCATCAACAGCACTAAATACTCCATTATCAAATAGAGGTTCAGAGTCCATTGTAAGTAATCCTTTAACTACTCCATAACCTACTCCCAATAAACCGCCTCCTACATTTAAAGCAGTTTTTCCCATATATTTTCCCCAAGTATTTGCTGCTTTATTATACCATCCTTGATTTTCTGCAAGGTCATTTTTATATCTTTTAAAATTATTATTATAACCTAATTGAAACATCTTAGATTGATTTCTAAGTATTTCTGTAGTTGGCTCTTCTCCAGGTTTTAACATTTGATAATAACTACCCTCTACAGCATCTTCATATTCTCCTCCTTCAACTTGGCCTCTTAAATCAAATTTTTTGTATAAAGGAGTAAAATCTTGAAATGTTGGAGACACTGCTCCTGAAAAACTAGTACCATAATATTTAGGCGTACTTATTTCTCCTGAAGTTCTTTTTTTAGCAAGCTCTTTTTTTAATTTAAAAGGATCACTTTTTTCTTCTTTTTTGGGTAAAGAAGTAATTGGGTCTAATTCTTTATCTTCTGCCATTATTTATAAATTTGGTAAATCTTCTAATGATAATATGATATTATCTTCTGCAGCGATTATTCCAGTTTGTGCTTGATAATTAACTCCTTGAGAAGCAGCTGTACCTGTTCCAGTTAATAATTCACTTTCTAATAACATGTTAGCATTTAAGCTACTACTTCCAAGAAAGTTTATAGACCTTTCTCCGACCTTATCTCCTGTTTCTGTTGATGTAGATACTAGTTTAAGACTAGTTGGAGTATAAGCATCTCCTGGAATAATTTCATAAGAAGGTGTAAGATATTGGTTACCGCTATTTTCTGGAGTATATATATGAGTACCTTCAGAATTTAATTCTAAAGTTCCATTTATACTTTTTTCAATTTTCTCTGCCAAAGTTCCTGCTAAGGTATTATATTTTTTATTAACATTTTCATTTTGAACAATTAAATGTGTAGCTAAATCAGGAACTTCATTAATATTTCTAGTGCTTACTATATTAGTAAATTGATCATCTGCTGCTTTAGTAAGCATACCGTTTACATTATATCCTCTAGCTCTAACCCTATAACCTTTATCTCTTGTACCTTTATACCATTTATTAAACTTTTCTTGTGTTGCAGTATCATTAAATGTACCAGTTGCAGGATTATAATCAGTATATTTATTATTTACATAATCATTTATTTTCTTTGTCTCCTTTTTATTAGATTCACTTGCTAAAAAGGCTTTAACTACATCTTCATTATTAGGATTTTTTAAAGCATATTTAAAAATCATTCCGTCTTCAGTGTTACCTATAATACCTTGTGGTTCTAAAGCACTTATAAAAAGAGGATTACTATTTTCAACATCTACATATTTTGCTTCTCTAGTACCACTTTTTGTTTCAGGACGCTCTACTAATGATAAAACACCGCTACCACTTCCTGCTTGTATTTCCATATCTTTTAAAACAGCTTCCATAAAAGGAACACTTTGTAAGTAAGCATTATCTTCTCCTCCAACAATAGATACTGTAAGTTCATTACTTTTAAGAACTTTGTCATTATTTAATTCTGTATATTGTTTATTAAAACTTTGTTTTATTTTATTTATTACATTTTCTTGTATAGCTCTATTGTTTTCTTGTATAGCTTCTTCGGCTTCTTCAGTTCCTGTAAAGATTCGTCCCATAGGAGTTCCTCTAAAAAAGTTTTTAATTGTATTTACTACTCCACCTGCATCAGGGTCTTCTGACATACTTACAAAAGACATAAATTCTTGAGGACTCATATTTTTACTTAGCTCTATAAGTTCATTAGCTACTTTTTTCTCTTCAGAAGATAAGTTTTGTAATTCAGGATCTTGTTCTACATTTAATAAACTATTTGTTTGTGCTTGTGATATTCCTGATTCTCCTTGAACAAGATTAGCTTCTTGTTCGATTAAAGTTTTATTAAGAGTATTAAGTAATACTTTATCTTCTTCTGTAAATGTATCAGGAAAATTAGTTTGTTTTTCTAATAATTTATTTCTTTCAGCATTTGTTTTTCTTATATCACTTCTAGAATTAATTATATTTTGATTGGCATTAGTAGCTCTATCTTCTATTGATATTGTTGTAGTTCCAAGAGGATTATTTAAATATATTGCTTGAGTATTATCTTTTTCTACATTATTAGATTGTAAGCTATTAGAATTTAAAACAAAATTTGACCCTGCATTTTCTTCTTTTTGTTTTCCTCTAGCTTTAGCAGCTGCTTTAGCTTCTGCAAATTTTATAGGGTCATTATCATAAGTAAATCCGCTTCCAAGTGTTTGTTTATCTGTAATAAAATTAGCTGCAATAGGCCTTACCATATTATCTACCATCTGTTGAGCATAAAGACTTTTATAATAATCTCCTTGAGATTGTTTATATTTTTTTTGTAATATTGCTTTATTATCTCTTAAAGTACTCCTGTCTTCTTCATTCTTAGCATTAGCAATAGCTTCATCAAATTGTGCTAAGTCTTTTCCATATTTTTCAGCAGCCCATTCAGGATTATTTAATCCTAAATAATCATAATGTAATCCTGCTCGATGCCCTATAGAAGCAGCATATTTAGGATTACCTGTAACTGTTGATACAGCAATATCATATAATCCTTGAAAATCATTTTGCTCTATTTTTTCTTTCATCATCCTAGTTTGATAAGCATTAAGAGGTTGTTTTTTTAAATACTCTCGAACTTCTGTAGGATTTTTAGCTAATAAAGCTTCTACCTCATCTTTTATCTCATCAGTATAATCTTTATAATTAGCTCCAGGATTAAAGATATTATAACTACCTTCGTTAAATGTAGTACCTTTAAAGTTAGCCCTTTCTAACGCTAATCTTTCTTGTTTATATTTTTCATCCCAATCTTCGTTAGCTATTCCTTCATTTAATTCTTTTAATAATGCTTGTTCATTAGCATAGCTATTTCGCACAGCATTCATATGATCATCATTGTTATAGAATTTATTAAGTTTACTTAACTTTCTAGCAGCTCCTTTATAATCAGCATTGGCTAATAAATCTTTACTTACTTTATCTAAGTCTCCTTGTAAACCTTCTTCCATTTTCTTTGCTAACTCTTTATCTTGAGTCATATGTGCAATATCATAAGTAGTTTCATCAAGAGCAGATAAAGTTTTATCATATTGCTGTTGATGATACATTAAAGGTTCAGCATACGCAGTATAGTTTACTGGTTGATACTTGTATCTTAAGGGTACTAAAAAGGGATTTCCGTTAGCCATCTTATTTCTTTTTCTTTGTTAAATGTCCGCCATATCTAGCAGTATTTTTTCTATTTTTAAACTGTTCTCCTATAGTTTGATACTGCATACTAAAAGGACTATTAGGACCAAGATAAGCATTTACTAAATTTATTCCTGCTTTTTCTTGTTGCCTTGCAGCAAAAGGAGCAGCAAGTCCTTCAAGAGCTGCAGTATCTCCAGCAGCTATTGCTTGTTGTTTAGCAAGAGCTTGTTGATAATCCATAGTATTTTGAATTTGATTTTGTCTATTCATACCTGCAGTATTACGAGCATTAATTGCAGCATTAGCTTGTGTTTCTAACATATTTTCTTTTGCAAAAGACTGAGCAGTTCTTTGTGCTAGTTGATTCTGATAGTTTCCTAAATTAGCTAAATATGCTCCAGCATTTCCTCCTGCTACATTTCTAGCACTTTTAAGTATACCTGCAGCATCTCTTTTAAATTGCTTTCTTTCTTCACTTAAATCGTAATCTACTTCGCTCTCTGTTTTATAAGGACTAATGTAATCTTTACCTTGTAAAGTCTTTCTTAATCTAGGAGATAGTGTATTATATAATGCTGATGCTCCTGCTAATGCATAAGGCATAGCACTTTCTTTTACAGTTGTACCTGCATTACCAGATTCTCCTAAATTTAAATCAGGACTTTCATAATTGTAATCAACAGTTTCTTTAGTATCTTCTTCATTATTTTTTCTTTCTTGATTAATTATATTAATAGCTTTTGGCATTGAAACTCCTTGTGCTATTAATTCTTCTATTCTTGCTAATTCTGCTGGATTGCCCGCAGCCCCTGCAGTTGCTGCAGTTGCTGTATATGGATTAGTATTTGCTGCAGTAGAAATACTTGAACTTTGTTGGTTATTAGTTATAGGCGTAACAGCTTGTTGTTGTTGTTGATTATTAAAGAAAGGAGTAAAATTAGGAACAGCCGAACCTTGTGGATCTAATGCCATTACATAGTTTGGAGTGTTAGCACCAGTACTAGGAGCAATATTAGGATATTGATTATATATAGCATCTCTTTGAGCTTGAGTCATATATTGATCCATATTGTTTTTACGCTCTTCTTCAAATTCTGCTCTTGTAGGAGCAGGGTCATTAGGATTTAATTTTTTAATAAATTTTTTATAATTATCAAAACTGTTATAAGGATTAGTCGGGTCATTAGGATATATTGCTGGGTCTGATTTATTTCCTTTATTTTGTTTATCTTTTAAAGCTTGTGCTAATTGTTCTCTATAGTTTCTGTATGTAGGATCGTAGAGATTCATACCTGTTTCAGATATATAACTTTCACTATTTGGGGCAAGTTCTATTTGCGGAGATAAATCTATATCTTCGTCTACAGATAGTTCTGGATATTTATCATAAATAGCTTGTCTTTGTGCCTCACTCATATATTGATTCATATGAAGAGTACGCTCTTCTTTAAAGTCTGCTTCGCTTGGAGCATCTAATCCTGTTTCTTTTGACCACTTTTTATAGTTTTCATAACTATTCATAAAATGTTCTGGATCATTAGGATATAATACTGGTCCACCATCTTCATACTTCATAACACCACCATTCATATATTTCATATAACCACCGTTGGCATTGCCTCCTCCTGCAGAAACAGGAACTGCCATACCATCAGCACCTGCAGTAAATCCTGGAGCATATGAAGAATAGTTACTCATATCATTTGCACCAGTAAATACACCTCCTGAGTATCCTGTAGTAGTTCCCATTGGTGCATCATTAGCAGCCGCAAAAGCATCCATAGCACCTAAATTAGAATCAACTTTTTTATTCTGATTGCCTGCAACTATGCCAGCAACTTGTCCTGCTGCACCAACAATTTTTGCAGCGTTATCTAATCCCTTTCTAGTAGAATTATTAGGGTCATCTGAAGGTCCTGAATTTGTTAATATATCTGATACTTCATCTACTTGGTTTAAACCCCCTGCAGGATTTATAAGCATGCTTCCTCCAATATTTCCTATACTACTAGATACTTCTCCTTTTCTTTTTAACTCTTCTTTTTGTTCTTCAGTCATATTTTTCATAGTAGCATCTTGAAGACCTGCTCTTCCTGCTTCAAACAAAGGATCAAGTGCGCCTCCTGTAACAGATCCTACAGCTCCTTGAAGAAGTCCGTAAGCTCCTTCTCCTATTTGCCTCATAGTTCCTCCAACATTATATTGTCTAGGCATCATCCCTCCATGTCCATAACCACTAGCAGCTATACCTTGTACAGGCATTGCTTGTTGAGGATTCATATAATCAGAATAACTATATCCACCATTATTAAAATGTACTACACTTCCATCAGGATTTATTTTTCCACCATAAGTGGCTAAAGAGTTTTCTTTTATTTTAGCTTGTACATAATTAGGAAGAGCTTTAAATCCTGTGTTATTATATCCACCATTTTTATATAAATATCCTCCCATTGCGTTTTGAGAATTTTTTAAAGCTTGAGCAGTAGGCGCTCCCTTACTACCTGGCTTTCTCATTTTTTCTCCTGAACCTGCTTTAATTCTATCACGTTTAGCATGTATGTTTGCCCATAAACCACCATTTTTATATTCTAACATTCCACCATAAGTTCCCATCATTGGAGGCATTTCTTGTGGAGCTCCACCTTGTTGTTGCATCATTTGTTGTTCCATCATAGCTTGTTCTTCTGGTGAAGGACCTTGTTGCTGTTGTTGTTGAGCCATCATTGCTTGCATATATTCAGGATGCTCTTGCATCATCATATCCATGTCTTGAGCAAAAGCTTGTTCTTTTTCAGCTTCTTCTTGAGCATTTTTTCTTTCAGTAAGAAAAGTATGAAGTTCTACGAAAGGCATTATATCAGCTTCTATAGAATTTTCTTGAATAGTATCTCCTTCTCTTTTTTCTGCATTAAAACTATTTTTTCTAGTAAGTGATTTAAATACACTTACCATATCTTTACCTGCAAATTTTTTAAATTCTCTTTTATCAATTCCTAATTCTTGGGCAATAGCTTCTACTTCTTTATCATTCTTTTTATACATTATTTTAGGGGATACTATAAACTGTTCTCCGTTAGGAAGATCTAATTTTAATTCTCCTTCTTCTACTAATGCATTAGAACCTTGTGGGATTCCTCCTAAAGGATTAGCTTCGTGAGAACCACCATTATTAAACTCAGTAACAGGTACGCTTGAGAACTCTCCCATTTGTCCGCCTGTATCAAACTGGCCTCCATTAGCATACTGCATGTACCCTCCATGTTTTTGTTGATTTCTAAATTCTAATATTTGTTCATCCGTTGGTTCTCCTAATTTTTTTGCATTTTCTAAAGCTTCTCTATGTTTTTTGTTTTTGTTCATTCTTATTTTATCTAACCCTCTATTTACAGCACGACTAGCGAAGAGTCCGGGAATACTTCCCATTAATGCTGATATTCCCAAATCTCTTATTTTTTCTTTCTGAAAAGCTCCTGGTTCGTTTCTACCTGACTCATAAAAATCTAAATATTCATCAAAAGACATTTCGTAATCAGGCCACATTGCAGTTTTATCTGTAATATAACTATCATATTCTTGTTGGTATTTTGGTATATATTTATTTTTATAATTATAGGCTGTTTTTGCTGCTCCAATACCTGCTCCTATACCAGTTGTTGCTAATGCTGTCATTCCTCTATCAAAAGAAGTTCTATCTCCTTTATAAGGTTTTCCAGTATAAAACTGATATTGTTCTGATCTTCTAAGAGGCTTTACTCCTAACGACATATCAGAACCGCCCATAGCTGTTTGAAACTGTTCTTTAGTAAATGGAGGATCTGTTTCTAATTCTGCTCCATTAGCATATTTCATATATCCTCCCATGTTAAATGTAGGAGCAACATTCCTTGTTTCAAATCCTCCTCTATTTTTTAAATTAGCATTAGGAGGAGTATCTAAAATATTAGTATTACCTATTGGTCCTGCAGAAGGAGCATTAAGATTTAAAGGAACAATATCGTTAGACATAATTCCTTGGTAACCTTGATTACTAGTACGAGGGTCCCAACTAGAAAGAGCTTGTGAAGAATTAGCACTAACACTGTTAGCCCAATCTTCAAAAGATACTCCAGGATTTGCTTTACTAAATTGTAAATAAGCAGCTTCTTTAGCTTTTATTTGTTCTGTTGTTAAAGGAGTTGCAGCATGAAACTCTCCTCCGTGAGGAAATTGTGGAACAGGCGCTATTAATCCTCCTCTATTATATTTGCGTTTAGAATTTGCCATGTTTATTGTATTTGAATTTTTTAATAATTTGTTTGTAATATTTCCTCCGTATTTTCTTTTGACAAGTCTTGGTATCGGCATGTATATATCAAACTTGTTTTTATCAGCAATATTTCCTGAAAAATCATAACGATTAAGGGTAGATACATCTGTAATTCCTCCAGGTTTTATCTTACTTTTATTAACCATACTTTGGACTTTGTCTCTCCAAAAATTTGCTTGGCCTAGTGTAAAAGCATCGCCAGAAGGTTTGTAAAACTCTTCAGGAGTTACATTTCCTTTCTTAAGATTAAATCCTTGCCACTTTTTAGAATATTGATTTAAAGGTATTAAATTTTTAGCATCAGTAGTTAAGTCAAACTTATTTCCTTTTCCTCTACTTAAAAATGATTTGTATGAGTCTAGACTTAAACTATTTGAAGGATCCATAGTTACTACATCTCCTTTTTTTAATTTTCCCATTAAACTATTAAAACCTCTTCCAGCATCTATAGGACTATCCATAAAAGCACTAGGAACGGTATAATAAGGAGACCCTGTTGGAGCAGTCACCTTATTCATATACATCATATTTTTTGCTTCCATAGGATCAGTACTATAAGGTATTCCTGCTTCGTCTAAACGTTTTGGTCTGCCAGTAAGAGAGCTTAATCTATCGGATAAAGCATCTGATACAGAACCTTCAAGATTTTGTTTACTTATTATGTCTGTTGTATGAATAGCATTTGGCTCTCCTGCATGTGCCTTAGCTTTGTACCATTTAGAGTAAGGTCCGTACTGTGCTGTTTTAGTATGAAACAATCCTGGAGAAATCTCATCGCTTATTGGTAGTACAGTATTTTTTAATTGTTTATAATAAGGTTTAGCAGCTTCTATTATAGGCTTTGCAAATTTTTTAACCGCTGCTCCTCCTGCAAAAGGAATTACAAATCCAGCTGCATCATAAGCAGCGTCTTCATAATTTCCTTGTCTTAAACTGTGTCCTAAATGGCCTGCATCATAAAGTTCTCCTGCACCTGGATAATAACTTAAGTTATTAGGATTATCTATAACTCCTTCTACCATTGATTCTACTATCCCTTTTGTAGCACTACTTTCAGGATAACGATATTTGTTATTATTTAGAAAATTTTGTATGCCTTGTTGTTTAGCTTGCCCTTGTTTACTTCTATTAAAAGCTCTTTTAGCCATATCTACAGCTTCTTGGGTAGGAGCAGTTATTTCTAAATCTGGAAGGT
>Ga0315315_10003218_pt1 | contig 14993 bp, 17 predicted proteins | sample M140m3416metaG_FD_203699 | JGI IMG/M metagenome (GOLD analysis project Ga0315315, IMG submission 203699) | Ammonia-oxidizing marine archaeal communities from Monterey Bay, California, United States - M1 40m 3416 | ecosystem: Environmental > Aquatic > Marine > Intertidal zone | place: USA...
ACAAACTCTTCTGTTATATCTCTTACATCTGATAATAAAATATTTCCTAAACTATCGATCAGATAAACATCGTCAATCCTTCTTAAAATCTTTTCTGATCTTACAATTTGTTTAAATCGATTAGTGTTTGAGTAATAGAAACTTGAGGCTCTATTCAAGCCAACGCTCATTAAAATTACATCTGATAAAACATTTTCCTTACTTTCATCTAGGTAATTTTTAGCCACATCAAATGAATTATTTACCGCTTTAGTAATTTGTTTATCAAAATAATTTTGAATACCGAAATTAAAGATAACTAGTGAAAATATTGCAACTATAAGAGAAGGTATGACGGTAAATAAAGAAAAAACTGAAATATATTTTAAGTTTGTTTGAGAACCTTTTTTATTTTTTTTTCCTGTATAATAAAATCTGTAGAAATTTCTGAAAATTAACGTAAAAAAAATTAATAATAAAATAATATCAATAATTAATAATGTTTGTAAGTTTTGGTCAGTTAAAGCGACAAATCCTTCATTAATAAACGTCAAAAAAGTAACGATCCCCATAAAAATACACAAAAATGAGGATAAAATAATCCAGTTAAAATTTTTAATTATTTTGAACATCTTAAATAACCATTAAATATCTATATAAATATTATATAAGTTAATACCATGAGTTTTTGTTTAATAATTCTTGCCGGAGGTAATAGCCATAGATTTAGGTCTAATATTGGCAAACCCTATCAAAAAATAGCAGGCAAATCATTAATTGAAATCAACGTTCTTAAAGCACGTAAATTTACACAAATTAAAAAGATTATTCTCGTTTATAACAAAAAAGACACAAAAAGAGTAAAATCGCTTAAACTGAAAAATGTTAGATTAATTGTTGGAGGTAAAAACAGACAACAATCAACGATGAATGCTTTGAGATATCTGAAAAGTCAAAAAGAAATTTCTAAAGTTTTAATACATGATGTTGCTCGACCTAATTTTTCATCAAAATTATTAAGCTCTATTATTAAAAATATGTCAAAAGCGAAAGCAGTTGTGCCTAAAATAAATGTGCAAGATGCAATCAAACAAATAATTGACTCTAGTAAAGATGAATACATTGTTGGAAAAAAAAGAGACAATCTTTTTTTAACTCAGACTCCTCAAGCTTTTTATTTAAAAGAAATTTACCGTTTACATAAAATAAATTCTGCTAAATATAAAGACGATGATATCTCTTTATTTATGAATTTAAACAAAGTTAAATTTATTGAAGGAGAAAAAAACAATTTCAAAATTACAGAAAAATCTGATTTAGAAAATCTTAAAAATATTTATAAATCTAAATTAAGTGTTGGAATAGGTTTCGATGTACATAAATTGGCTCCAAAAAGAAAACTTTATTTAGCTGGGTTAAAAATAAAATCAAAAATAGGAACAGTGGGTCATTCAGATGGAGATCCTGTTCTTCATTCCATAACAGATGCTATTCTAGGTGCTTGTAAAATGGGGGATATTGGTCAAAAATTTTCAGATAATAATAAAAAGTTTAAAAATATAAGATCAACTATTTTACTTAAACAAGTTATAGAACAAATTAAAACTCAAGGATATTTTATTAATAACATCGACATAAATATAATTGCACAAAAACCGAAAATTAATAACTTTAAAAATAAAATGATAGATAGTATTTCTCAACTTTGTAAAATTTCAAAAAATCAAATAAATATAAAAGGTAAAACTACTGAAAAATTAGGTGTCATTGGAAAAGAGAAAGCAATAGCATGTGAGGTTATAGTTTCAGTAATTAAATATGATTAAAACTTTTAATTATTTATTTGTAACTTGTTTTGGAATTGGATCAATAAGATTTGCTCCAGGAACTATTACCTCTCTTATAACAACTATTTTTTTATACAGTTTATTTCACATAATAAATGTGTCCATAAGTACTATATTTTTGTTTCTTGTAATTGTTTTTATTTATTCTTTTTTTGCTGTCGCAGAATATATTAAATATAATGAAAACAAAGATCCTAAAGAAGTTGTCATAGATGAATTTATAGGCCAATCTGTTCCTATCTTCCTCTATGAAATATCTCATTTTACATCTAAAGAACCTAACGAGGCAGTTTTATTCTACTTATATATTTTTATTTTGTTTAGATATTTTGATATAAAAAAACCATTTCCTGTAAATTATTTAGATAAAAAATACAAAAATACTTTTGGTGTTATTTTAGATGATGTTGTGGCTGGATTATATGTTGTGCTTACATTAATTATTTTTATGATAATAAAGACAAAGTTTTTTATATGAATATAAATGAAAAGATTGTTTTTTTATTAAGAAAAAAAAAAATTTCTATCTCTATTGCTGAGTCTTGTACAGGAGGTATGTTTTCAAGCGCTATCACATCTGTGAGCGGATCCTCTAAAATTTTTTCTATGGGGTTGGTAACTTATTCAAATAAGGCAAAAATTAAAATTCTTGGAGTGCCTAAAAAAATCATTGAAACTCATGGAGCAGTAAGTCGACAGTGCTGTCTAGCTATGGTTAATAATTTATATAAAATAAGTAAATCAAAATTATGTATCTCTATTACTGGTATTGCAGGACCTAAGGGTGGTACTGTGAAAAAGCCAGTTGGCTTAGTTTACGTTGGATTGAAGTTAAATAAAAAAATTTTAATTAAAAGATTTTATATCAAAAATAATGGAAGAAAGTTTATTCAAAATCAAACTATAAAAAAAACATTTCAAATTTTAACTTTGTTATTTTGAATTTAAAATTTTTTTCAATATTTCTTGATCTACTTTATTTTCACTTTGTTTAATATATTTTCCAGGAACACCAATTATAACAGAATTTTTTTTAACATTTTTTGTAACAACTGAACCAGCGCCAATGTATGATCCTGCACCAATTTTTATATCTGGCAAAATTGTTGCATTAGTTCCAATAGTTACATAATCTCCAACAATACATCTGCCTCCTACACATGCGCCACTCATTATATGGTTTCCTTTTCCTAACTTACATTCATGTTCTATATTTGCGTTACTATTAAGAATTGAATAATCACCGATTTCTGTAAAAGCATTTACATAGGTGTTTGGCATCGCTACAACGCCTATACCAATTTTTGCCTTACTATCTATTAAAGAATATTTACTAACTAATGTTAATGGCTTTAAACCATATCTCTCCATAAATATTGAAGTAAAATATCTTGCCTTGCCAAAATTATCTCCTATGCAAACAATGAAGCTTTTGCATTTTTTAACATTTTTTTTAAAATCACTAATCTTATTAAAAAAGGTGCCTTCTAGTTTATAACTTGATTTTTTTGCGTACGGATCAAAGATGGTTTTTACCTTAAGGCTTTTACTATTTGATTTAAGATATTTTAAATTAAGACTTTTTGTGTGACTTTTTAAGGTTTCATTGATTAGCAAAGCATAGGATTTAGATCCCCATATAAATATATTATTTATCATATATAAAACTAATATAATTAATTAAATTAACAAAATATATAATTAAAAGTGGTTAATCCATTGTTTTGTTATTAAGATAATATTATTAATTATTATATCAAAATGAAAGAAATATACTTTAATGAACCGTTAAAAATAAAATCGAGTATTCAGAATGTAAAAAAATTCTTAGATTCTGGTCGTCCTTTGCATGGGCCTGGAAAAAATATTCTTGATATAAAAAATCTAGTATCAAAAAACTTAGGTCTAAAAAATGTTTTCTTGACTAATAGTTGCACTTCAGCGTTAGAGATTTGTGCTTTAGCTATCGGCTTAAACTCTTTTGACGAAGTAATTGTGCCATCATTTTCCTTTATTACATCTGCATCCAGTTTTGCAAGAACAGGATGTAAGTTAAGATTTTGTGATATAGAAAAAAAAACATTAATGCCTTCTTTAAAGGATATTACAAAATGTATAAATAAGAAAACCAAGGCAATTGTTATTGTCCATTACCAAGGTTATAGTGTCGATTATCTCGACAAACTTAAAAAAATTTGTAAAAAAAATAAAATTTTTTTAATTGAAGATGCCGCACAAGCTTTTGGATCTTACTTTAAAAATAAGGCATTAGGCACATTCGGTGACTTTGCGTGCTTTTCATTTCATGAAACAAAAAATTTACACTCCGGGGCCGGAGGTATGCTTGTGGTCAATAATAAAAAATACTTCGATAAAATTAAAATTATTCATGACAAAGGCACAAATAGATATTTAATGAATTTAAAAAAAATAAAATATTATTCCTGGGTTGATATTGGATCAGCTTTTTTAATGACAGAATTGTCAGCAAGTTATTTAAGTCCTCAAATAAAAAATTTTAAGAAAATATTTCAAAAAAGGTCAAAATTATATTTTAGATATCTAAAATTATTGTCAAAAATCAATAATGGGAATTTTTATATTCCAAGTAATTTTAAGTATAAGTACAATTTTCATGCTTTTGTTTTAATTCTTGAAAAGAATAATCGTGAAAAACTTCTTAAGTTTTTAAAAAAAAATAAGATTAATGCTGTTATAAGTTATACGCCTTTACATAAATCAGTAGCTGGAAAAAGATTTTCAAAATTGAAAAAAAGATTAGTCAATACAGATAATTTTGTAAAAAAGATAGTCAGATTGCCTCTTCATGACTCATTGACCTCAACACAAGTCAATTATATTTGTGAAAAGATTAAAAAGTTTTTTGATAATTGATATATGAATAAAATTATAAACTGTAGAAATCTTTTTCCAACATTTTTTTTTTTAATAATTTTTTTAGTCGGTATAAGTATATTTCCTCATTATGGAATAAGTATTGATGAAGACAACTCAAGGATTAACGGCCTTGTTTCATTAAAATATATCTTAGAATTGTTTGACCTTGATGCTTTTAATAAATTAAAGAATTTATCTCTTCCACAAATTCATGAGTATAATGAACAGGGAAACGGAGTTATTTTTGATCTACCCCTTTCTTTCATTGAACTTATATTTAATTTAGATAATTCTAGAGATATTTTTTTATATAGGCATTTTTTTACCTTTTTAATTTTTTTTATTTCATTAATTTTTTTCTATTTGATTTTAAAAAAACGCTTCAATTCATATCTATTTGCTATTTTAGGAGTTTTATTATTAGTTCTTTCACCAAGAATTTTCGCTCAAAGTTTTTATAATTCCAAAGATATAATTTTTATGTCTTTAAATATTATTAATTTATATTATGGAATTAGATATTTAAGAAATTCCAACTTAAAAAATGGAATTTTTTTTTCTTTTACTTCAGGACTAAGCATAGGCTGTAGAATTCTTGGAATTTATCTTCCAATTCTTATTTGTATATTTAAAATTATTCAAATTTTAAGGTCTGATAAAGGATTAAAAAAACAATTCTTACATCTGTTTCAAGTTTTTGTTTTAATATTATTGGCTACTTATATTTTTTGGCCATACCTTTGGGCAAATCCTTTAATTAATTTTTATAAAGCTTTTGTAAATATCGGTTATCATGAAGTTGGTATTTATAATTTTTTTCTTGGTGAGTATATTCCTGTCGAATTTGTACCTTGGAATTATTCTTTCATTTGGATTGCTGTAACGACACCAATTTCTTACATCATATTATTTCTTATAGGTATTGTTTTAATTGTAAGAAGAATAATTCGCAGAATATTTAAAATAAATAAAATTTCAACTTATAATGATTTATGGCGGGGTAACAGGGAAAAAGTAGATTTATTAATTTTTTTAAATTTTTTCATTCCAATAATTACGATTATAATTTTACATTCCTCTTTGTACACCGGTTGGAGACATCTTTTTTTTGTTTATCCATCATTAATATTTTTTGCAGTTTACACTTTGAGGATTTTAAATATTTTTTACATTAAAAAAATTTTTTTGATTTTTTGCTTATCATTATTAATTTGTTCTCCTACTTTTATATGGATGTATAAAAATCATCCATTTCAATATGTTTATTTTAATTCTATTTTTAAAAAAAATTTTAAAGAATATTTTGATGTAGACTATTGGGGAGTCACTAATTATCATGCTTTAAAATATATTCTAGTTAATAATAAAGAAAAAAAATCTTTTTTTGTTGGAATTATTGGAAAAAGTGACCTTAATTTATCTAGGTCATTTCTTCCAAATAGAGAAAAAGAAAAAATTATTATTACTGAGGATTTAAATAAAGCTGAATATTTGATTGACAACTACTCAAGGTGGGATGCAGTTGAAATCTCTATAGATGATTTAATAAATAATAATTTTTTTAGAAAATATTATGAAATTAAAGTCAATGATGTATCGGTAAATACTGTATATATTAAGCACTTTAAACAAAACTGAATCTAATATAAGAATATTTTATGAAAATTTTCATCTATAAAACAGCAATAATAACAATAGTTTTTGCAATAACGTTTGAGATTCTAATTGGTAGCAGAATTAATAATTTTAAAAAACAATTAAATGAGTTATCTGCTAAACATAACCGTGAAAAAATTATAATTAAAATTAAAGAAGAAATTAAAAAAGCTAATGCTAAAGAAAATTATTTTTCTGATGAAGAACGAGTTCTTTTTTCAACTTTCTTAAAAAAAATATTCAAAGAGTTGGATTTAGCTAATTAGCTAAGCAGGATAAGCAAATTTAGGGCTCACAATCAAATCTAATAAATGTGCTGTAAAACTGTTCAATAACAGGAATATGCCAAAAGCATTTAAATAAAGAATAAAAACTAGAAAGTTTCTAGCTCTTTTTCGGGCTAGTAACTTTTTATCTTCTGGTTTCCAGTTTTTATTGGGTGATTTAAAATCGTAAGAAAACATCCAATAGGTTATATTGCTTTCATTTGGGTCACCAGTTCTAATTTTTTTTATATATGATGACAATTTTTTAAATGTCAGGAAAAAAACTACCAGTAATACAGATATAACTAACATTTTTTGTATAGATGAATTGCTCTTTCTTCAAATGCTTTTGCTATTTTATTGAGTCCCAATTCAAAAGATTTTTTCATTATTCCATTTAAAATTTTGTTTTTTAATTCAAAATCAATATAAAATTCTAATTGAGTGTTATTGTTTATCTCTTTGAAGATCCATTCATTTTTTAAATATTTTAATGGACCATCTAAATTAGTTACAATAATTTTATCACTTTCTTTATGAAAAGAAACATGACTTGAAAATGTTTCATTCAATATACTTTTTCCTACTTTTAAATCACCATTAAACGTTATGAGATCTTCACTTTCATTTTTATCAAAAACTTTGCCTTCGATGCACCAAGGTACAAATTCGGGATACTTTTCAATATCAAGAACCATTTTTATTAATTGATCTTTTTTACAGGGAATAATTTTTTTTAGTGATGCGGACGACATTCTAACTGCTTATTTCTTGCATCCTGTAATTTTCTGAAATCTTCATCTGCGTGGTATGAAGATCTTGTTAAAGGTGATGAAGAGACTAAAAGAAATCCTTTTAATTTTGCAATACTTTCGAATTCTTTGAATTCATCTGGATGATAGTATCTGTCCAAAGGATGATGTTTAGCTGATGGCTGCAAATACTGGCCTATCGTTATGAAATCAACTTCCGCCGACCTTAAATCATCCATTACTTGTATTACCTCGTCTTTAGTTTCTCCTAATCCAACCATAATTCCTGATTTTGTAAAAACTTTTTTGTTAAATTTTTTTGCATTTTTCAATAATTCCAAGGAAGCAAAATAACGAGCTCCGGGTCTCACTTTCGTATAGAGACGAGGAACTGTTTCTATATTGTGATTAAAAACATCTAGATCAGCTTTTAAAATTTTTTTATAAGCTTCACCTTTTCTTAAAAAATCTGGAGTTAAAACTTCAATTGATGTTTTAGGATTTTTTTCCCTTGTGGCTTTCACAACTTTATAAAAATGCTCTGAACCACCGTCTTCAAGATCATCTCTATCAACAGATGTTATAACAACGTGTTTTAAATTTAAGTCTTTTACTGCATTCGAGATTTTTAATGGCTCAAAAATATCAAGATCAGTTGGTTTACCAGTTTTAACATCACAAAATGCACAAGCTCTTGTGCACGTATCCCCCATAATCATAAAAGTTGCATGTTTTTTGCTCCAACACTCAGTAATATTTGGACAATTAGCCTCCTGACAAACCGTTACTAAATTGTTTTGATTTACAACTTGTTTAGTTTGAAAAAAAACTTGAGAGTCTATAATTTTTGATCTTATCCAATCAGGTTTTTTTTTAATTGGATTAATAGGTTTATTTACTTTCTCTGGGTGTCTTGGTTTTTCACTCATTTTAATTTAATTATTATTTCATCTTCAGTCACATAGTTAAATTTCTGCCTGTATAGTATATCTAAATAATCAGGATCATTTTTACTTATTAATGAAATTTTATGATCTAAATCTTTTAATTTTGCCGTTAGTATTTTTTCCTCCTCGATCAATTCTTCAAAAGCATCCTTTTTATCAAAATAAGAGATCAATCCTCTTTCACCTCCAATAAGATTGATACCGATATAAAGAGTAAAAAAAATATTAAATAAAATAAATTTTTTATTTTTCAAACTTTCAATTAGCTTCATCAACTAGATTCTAGCCATTTTGACTTGATTGCCAAGTTCTTCTTCGACGCGTAATAATCTATTGTATTTAGCTACTCTTTCAGATCTTGCTAATGAACCTGTTTTAATTTGTGAAGACATTGTAGCCACTGCCAAATCAGCTATAAATGTGTCTTCTGAATCCCCAGAACGGTGTGAAATAATAGTGTTGAAATTTGCTTTTTTTGCGATTGAAATAACTTCAAGAGTTTCAGTCAGAGTTCCGATTTGATTAGGTTTTACTAAAATACTATTTGCGGATTTTTCTTTAATACCTTTTTCTAGTCTTTTAGAATTCGTTACAAATAAATCATCTCCAACAATTTGAACATTATTTCCAATTGCAGTAGTAATTTTTTTCCAAGATTTCCAATCTTCTTCTGCAAATGGATCTTCAATAGATTTGATCGGGTAGCGAGATGTTAATTTTTTGTAATAGTTTATAATATCATCTACAGGCATAAAGTTAGATGATTGAACTGAATATTCTCCTTTTTCATTCATAAGTTCATTTGCAGCCACATCTAAACAAATCACAATATCTTTACCTGGTTTTAATTTCGATTTTTCTATAGCTTGAACTATTAGGTCTAAAGCTTCTTCGTTTGAATTAATTGATGGTGCGAAGCCCCCTTCGTCTCCAACATTAGTTAACATTTTTTTAGATTTTAATAATTTTTTTAAGTTTTGTATTGCAAGAAAACATTTTTCAATAGCATCAGTAAAATTTTTAGCGGAGTCAGGCCTAATCATAAATTCTTGAATATTTAAGTCATTATCAGCATGTGCGCCCCCATTAATAATATTCATTAATGGTATTGGTAAAGAGTAAGATTTACCTAAATTTTTATAAAGTGATTGTTTATTTGCTATCGCCGCACACTTTGCATAAGCTAATGAAACTGCTAACGTTGTATTTGCACCTAGGTTAGTCTTATTTTCACTGCCATCTAATTCTAATAAAATTTTATCGATATTCTCTTGTTGATTAAAGTCTAAATTTTTCAGTTTATTAGAAATTTTATTATTTATATTTTGAACTGCAGTATTAACACTTTTACCCAAAAATTTATTTTGATCTTTGTCTCTTAATTCGTGAGCTTCGAATGCGCCAGTAGATGCACCAGATGGTGATATAGCTGTAGCTGACGAACCATCATCTAAAAATATTTCAGCTTCAACAGTAGGATTTCCTCTGCTATCAAAAACTTGTCGCCCTATAACGCTTTTGATTTTTACCATTCTTTTATTTAACTAACTTATCTATTTCAGTTAATTTTTTTAATAATGCCTTTACCTCATTTAATGGCACCATATTTGGACCATCTGATGGCGCATTATCAGGATCTTCATGTGTTTCTATAAAAATTGCTCCAACTCCAACAGCTATTGCAGCTCGAGCTAAATAAGGAACAAATTCTCTCTGTCCTCCGCTTTTTTCACCCATGCCCCCTGGCTGTTGAACTGAGTGCGTAGCATCAAAAACAATTGGAAAACCAAATCTTGACATAATAGGTAAAGATCTCATGTCAGATACGAGTGTGTTATAACCAAAACTAGCTCCTCTTTCGGTAATTAAAATATTTTTATTTCCAGAGTCTTCAATTTTTTTAATTACATTCGCCATATCCCAAGGTGCTAAAAACTGTCCTTTTTTTACATTTATTATTTTTCTTGTTTTGGCAGCAGCAATTAATAAATCTGTTTGACGGCAAAGAAATGCTGGGATTTGTAAAACATCAACGTGCTTAGCAACTATAGAACATTGCTCTGCAGTGTGAACATCGGTTAACACAGGTAATCCGACCTCTTTTCTAATTTTATCAAATATAGGTAAAGATTTTTCTAAGCCCATACCTCTTTTACCTTTAATACTTGTTCTGTTAGCTTTATCAAATGAGGTTTTATAAATTAAATTTATTCCAAGATCGCTGGTAATTTTTTTAAGCTCAGAAGAAATCTTTAAAGCATGTTCTTCATTTTCTAACTGACAAGGTCCTGCAATCAAAGTAAACGGCTTATCATTAGCTATTACAAAATTAGAGCACTTCACCTTATGATTTGTCATTATTTGTTCGATTTGTTTTTCGCGGCTTTTATAAATGATGAGAATAAAGGATGTGGAGCCAAAGGTCTAGATTTAAATTCTGGGTGAAATTGAACACCAATGAACCAGGGGTGATTTTTAAGTTCTATTATTTCCGGTAGTTTTGAGTCAGGTGATAAACCTGAAAATATCATACCTTTTTTTTCAAATTGATCTTTGAAATTTATGTTAACTTCATATCTATGCCGGTGTCTTTCATTAATGTTAACAGAATTATAGATATTGCTTATTAATGATCCTTTTTTAAGTTTTGCCTCATAGCTACCTAATCTCATTGTGCCACCTAAGTCTTTATCAGTTCCTTTAATTTTTTTACCATCTTTCACCCATTCGCTCATTAAACCAACCACTGAAGATTTTGATACACCAAATTCACTAGATGTTGCATTTTTAATATTTAATTTATTTCTGGCAAACTCTATAACAGCCATCTGCATTCCAAAACAAATACCTAAAAAAGGTATATTATTATTCCTTGCGTAAGTAATTGCTGCAATCTTTCCCTCAGTGCCTCTTTTTCCAAATCCACCAGGAATTAAAATTCCTGAAACTCCTTTTAACTTTTCTTTTATTTTTTCTGGCTTTAAATAATCTGACTCAATTCTATTTAAATTTACTTTTAAATTGTTAGCTATTCCACCATGAGTTAAGGCTTCATCTAGTGATTTATAAGCATCTTTTAACTCAACGTATTTACCAATTATAGCAATATTTACTTTATTTTTATTATTTAAAACCAAATGAGTAATTTTTTTCCATGGTGCTAGATTAACTTTTTTTCTAGATTTAATCTTGAAGAATTTAAGAACTCTCTCGTCAAGTTTTTCTTTATTAAAACTTATCGGAGCCTCATATATAGTTTTAACATCTACTGTTTCAATTACATCATTTATAGAAACATTACAAAATAATGAGATTTTTTTTCTTTGACTAAGAGGTATCGATCTTTCTGACCTACAGATAATAATATCTGGTTGAATACCTATGCTTCTTAGTTCTTTTACAGAGTGTTGTGTAGGTTTCGTTTTAATTTCATCAGAGGCTTTCATGTAAGGAACTAAAGTTAAATGAATAAAAAGAGTATTCTTCCTTCCGGTTTCATTTGAAAACTGTCTTATGGCTTCTAAAAAAGGAAGACTTTCAATATCTCCAACTGTTCCTCCAATTTCGCAAATAACAAAATCTTCTTTTGCAACATCGTGTTTTATAAACTCTTTAATTCTATTTGTTATGTGTGGAATGACTTGAACAGTTTTACCTAAATACTTACCTTGACGCTCTTTTTTAAGTACATCACTATAAATCTTCCCAGTAGTTATGTTATCTGATTTTTTTGCAGAAATTCCTGAAAATCTTTCGTAATGACCTAAATCTAAATCTGTTTCAGCTCCGTCATCTGTTACAAAAACTTCACCATGTTGAAAAGGACTCATGGTTCCTGGATCTACATTTAAATAAGGATCTAATTTTCTTATTCTTACTTTGTATCCTCTAGATTGAAGCAAATATGCGAGTGAAGCTGATGATAATCCTTTTCCTAAAGATGAGACCACGCCGCCAGTTACGAATATATATCGCGTCATGGAAGTATGTTATACTTCATATTCTCTTAATTACAAAGTCTTAATTACTTTGACTGGGGTATTTGTGGAAGATTTGAGTTTTCTTCTTCTTCTTTTTCAAGAACTGATTGCGTTTCACGAAACTCGTCTCTTGAGATTGCAACAATCGCTATACTACATATTATGAATAAAGCTGCAACGACGGAGGTAAATTTAGTTAATAAGGTTCCAACTGATCTTGCTGACGTGAAATTATCCTGTGAAACACCAAGACCTAATGCTCCTCCTTCTGATCTTTGTAACAAAATTACAATAATCAATATAACTGCTAAAGCAATGTTAACAAAGATGAGTAAATTTTCCATGAGGCTTATCTATAGTAATTCTTTATTATATCAATAAATTTTTTTGAGGATTTTGATGCTCCTCCTATTAAAAAACCATCAATTTCTCTTATTTTTTTAAAAGTTTTAACATTACCACCGTCCACAGATCCTCCATATAGTACTGCAGGGCTATTTTTCTTAAATATACTTTTAAGTACTTTTTTTATGTAAATGGTTGTATTTTTTAATTCAGTTTCAGTTGGAATTTTTCCAGTTCCAATTGACCATATAGGTTCATAAGCAACTATAATGTTATTTTTATTAAAACTTTTTTCTAAAACTTTTGTCAATTGTCTTTTCAAAACACTCAGAGTTCTTTTATTATTTTTTTCAGATTTATTTTCACCAATACAAAAAACAACTTTTAAATTATTTTTAAGAGCATATTTTACCTTATCTTTTAACATGACATCTGTATCACCTTCACCACGATTATCTGAGTGGCCAACCAATGTATACTTGGCTCCAACACTTTTTAACATATACGGGCTGATAGCCGCTGTATTTGATGAGAATTGCTCTTTTTGATAGCAATTTTGTGAACCTAACGAAATTTTCTTTTTTTTAAAATATTTAGCATAGCTCTCTATAAGTGTGTATGGAGGCGTCACAATTACTCTATATTTGTTTCTATTTTTATCATTAGAGTAAAATGAATTAATTTTACTCAGTATATTAATAGATTTTGGAACACCAAACATTTTCCAATTTCCAATGAAATATCTCATAATTTGCCTTAGTTTAAAATTTAATCTATAGGTGTATAATTTTGAACTTATTAAATTAATATTATGGCAACATCAATAGGTAAATTATCAAAGTCCTTTTTTATTAAACTCCTTGTGGGGATCATTATTCTACCATTTGTTTTTTGGGGTATGGGCGATGTTTTTAGAGGTGGAAATCAAAACGTAATAGCAACAATTGAGTCTAAAAAAGTAAGTACTCAAGAATTTATCAATTACGTTAACCGACTAAACTTAAATGAAGAACAAATTAATAATCTATCTAAAACAGATCTATTAGAGCAAATCTTATCGGATTATATTGGAAAAAAAGTAATGTCTTTTGAAATTGAAGAACTTGGTATCGAAGTGAGTGATGATGCATTGAGAGGTATTATAAAAAATGATAAATTATTTCTTAAAGACAATAAATTTTCTAGAACAGAGTATGAAAAATTTTTAATCAAAAGCGGTGTGACTGCTCCACAGTTTGAAGCAAACATAGTAGAACAGGAAAAAAGAAGACAATTTTTAAGTTCACTAGCTGGAGGTATAGTTATTCCTGAGGTGCTGGCTGAAAAAGAATTTAGGAAGGAAAATCAAACAAAAATTATTCAGTATATAAATTTAGATAAATATCATTCGAAAAAAAAACCAACACAGAAAAAAATAAAAGAACTTTACGATAGAAATAAAAAAATATTTTTTACTCAACTTAAATCAATCAGATATGCAGAAATAAAACCGGAATTAGTTAGTGGAAGTAAAGATTATGATGAAAATTTTTTTAAACAATTAGATATCATTGAAAATAATGTTTTAGATGGTCAATCTTTTGAGGAAACAACCAAAGCAAATAATTTAAAAATAGTAGAATTTAATAAGATTAATTCAAAAAAAGAAAATGAATCAAAAAATAAGATAGAAAACATTTCAGATAATCTATTTAAAAAAATATACAATATGAAAGCTCCCCAAATTCCTGAGGTGATCAGCGTAGATAGTAAATATTATTTAGCAGAGATAAAAGATGAGGAGAAAAAAAATAAACCAATGAATGACCCTGAGGTTTTAGAAGCTATTAATGCTCAATTAAATTTTAAACAAAAAATTGAGAATAATACATCATTAGTTAAAGATATAAGTTTAGGTGCTTTAGATGGTGATAACTTCAAAAAGTTTGCTGATGATAACGAATTGGTAGTAACAAATTATAAAATCTCTAATTTAAAACAAAACGATGTATTTGATGAGGGATTGGTTAAGAGAATTTTTTTAACTAAAGATGGTGACATCAATCTTATAACTAATAGTACACTTACAAAAAGCTTTTTAATATCAACTAAAAAAACTGAATATAAAAAACTAGACAGAAATAGTAATGAATTTGAGCAGTACGAAGCCAAGGCGCGTTTGAATTTGATTAACAAAATCTATCAATCATATGATGAAAATGCTAATAAAAAATATAAAGTAGAAATTAATCAAAGAACTATAGATCGTGTCAAAAATTCATTTCAATGAAGTTAAACCTAAGTTTTAAAGAATTTAAAAAAAACCACTTTAAAAAAAAACATC
>Ga0315315_10003220_pt1 | contig 14988 bp, 11 predicted proteins | sample M140m3416metaG_FD_203699 | JGI IMG/M metagenome (GOLD analysis project Ga0315315, IMG submission 203699) | Ammonia-oxidizing marine archaeal communities from Monterey Bay, California, United States - M1 40m 3416 | ecosystem: Environmental > Aquatic > Marine > Intertidal zone | place: USA...
CGGAGCCCCCACGGAATGCAGGCAAGGAACAAATTCTCCATCGCCCAGAACGTCCAGCGCCGCCTGCCCCATGCGAGTCATGATTTTCATGCTCGCCGCCACATAAGGGGAGTCACTCAGTTGCACACCGATATGGGAAATATGTGAGCCCATGGGGCCCATGCTGAACGGGATCACATACATCGTGCGACCGCGCATACAACCATCGAACAATCCGTTCATGGTCTCGCGCATTTCGTCCGGTGCGATCCAGTTGTTGTTCGGACCGGCATCCTCGGGATCATCCCAGCAGACGAACGTGCGATTCTCGACCCGCGCCACATCATTGGGGTCCGAACGCGCAAGGAAACAGCCGGGGCGAAGTTCCTGATTCAGGGGGATCAGCATCCCGCTCTCGACCATTTGTGCACACAGGCGGTCGTATTCTTCCTGAGACCCGTCACACCAACAGATGTCGTCAGGCTTGGTCAGCGCTGCGACTTCCTCCACCCAAGCAAGCAGTTTCTGATTGCTGGTTTTACCGTTTTCCGCCTGTGGCATTTGGCCTCCCTATGGGCGTTCGCCGTCGTTTTTTCCTAAACGACAATTTCGAAACACTAAGCCAAACGACTCGGGGGTTGTAAACAGCCCGACGGGGATAATTCTGGGGGCGAAATGTCGCGCAACAACATCGCGCCGAAAAGCTAGCTTCGACCGCGTCCGATCTGGCCGCCGACAGTTGCGATCCGCAGAATATTGGTCCGTCCAGGGGACCCAAACGGAACGCCTGCCGTGATGACCAGACGATCACCTGTTGACGCGAACTCCTCCTGTTCGGCAACCCGGCTTGCGCGAATGACCATATCGAGGAAACTCGATGCATCCTCCGTTTGAACACAATGCACCCCCCAGGCCAGGGCCAGCCGCCGGGCGGTCTGAGTCACGGGCGTCAACACCAGTATCGGCACATTTGGACGCTCACGTGAGGCACGCAGCCCGGTCGATCCAGAGGCCGTATAGCAGATAATCGCTGCCGCCTTCAGGGTCTCTGCCACCTGACGCGCCGCCAATGTGATGGCGTCCGCGGTTGTCGTCTCCGGCTCGATCCGTCCGGCATCAATGGCTTCGCGGAACTGATCGTCATGCTCTACGGATTGCGCGACCCGGTCCATCATCTGCACAGCTTCAAATGCGAAATCACCAACAGCCGATTCACCCGACAACATCACCGCATCAGCACCCTCAAACACGGCATTCGCCACATCGGAGACTTCGGCGCGGGTTGGAACCGGTGCATCGATCATCGATTCCAGCATCTGCGTTGCCACCACAACCGGTTTCCCGGCGCGTCGCCCCGACCGCGTGATGCGCTTTTGAATGGCCGGGACCGTTTCGATGGGACATTCGACCCCAAGATCACCCCGCGCGACCATGATGCCATCAGCGATTTCAATAATCTCATCAAGATGATCGAGCGCGCGTGGCTTCTCGATTTTCGCCATGACAAATGCGCGTCCCGCGACAATTTTCTTGGCTTCCGCAACGTCTGCCGGGCGCTGCACAAATGACAGCGCGATCCAGTCCACGTCCAGGGTGAGCGCAAAATCCAGATCACGCCGGTCTTTGGGAGACAAAGCCGGTACCGGCAGAATTACATCGGGAACGTTCACACCCTTGTTCGAAGACAGCGGCCCTCCCACAATCACCCGGGTCACCGCGAAATCAGCGCCCGCCTTGATGACCTCCAGACGCAGCTTTCCGTCGTCAAGCAACAGCGTCGCTCCGGCTTCAATTGCGTCGAAGATTTCCTTGTGCGGCAATTCGGCGGCACTGGCATCACCGACACCGTGTTTCAGGTTCAGGCGGAACTCGCCGCCGTCCTCCAGCACCGTGTCGGGTGCCACCTCACCCACGCGCAGCTTAGGGCCCTGCAGATCTGCCAGAATACCAATCGGACGTCCAAGGTCGGCCTCGACCTTGCGGATACGGTCGTACATCTCCCGAACACCCTCATGAGTGCCGTGACTCATGTTCAGGCGAAAAGCATCTGCACCGGCTTCGAACAGCGTCCGGATCATCTCTTCCGATGAACTGGCGGGCCCGAGCGTGGCGAGGACTTTCACATTTCGCTGGCGACGCATAACTCGTTTCCTTCAGACAAGACCACTAACGTACTCATTTCGCACAATCGACGCATTGCGAGGCGGCCGGATCAAACGCCAGCCGTTTTTCGGGGATATCGTGCCCACAGGACACACAGTAACCAAACTCACCCTCGTCGATACGCTTGAGCGCTGCGCCGATCAATCGCAACCTTTGCTGGCGCCGTTCCTCTTCGGCCTGCGCCATGGCCTGACCTTGCAGGGCATCCATGCGCGAGAGACGTCCAACGCTCTGCTGGTCGAGTGTCACCGGCGTCCGTTTGTCGGCCGTTGATGCGCTGGACCCCTGCAGCGCTTTCCTTTCGGCGAGAAGCACGGCGCGGGCAGCTTCGAGATCAGGACCGGAATTGCTCATGGGTCTCATTGGGACGTGCAGCCCCCCCGAAATCAAGTGGCCTAAAGTCGCAATCGCACGATCTATGACGCTGGTCCGAGACGAAACCGCACATCGGGATCATTGGCGATCTGATCGATCAGGCCGATCTCCCAGTCGATATATTCCTGCATCTTGGCTTCGACATCGGTGTTTCGGTCGTAGGCACGCAGATACACATCGACGCAGTCATCATCGGCAGGGATGCCCGGACTGCTCTCGACGGGCTGCCCTTCTGTGATCCATGCATTCGTGCCGCCGGACAGGACCCGCACTTCGGCATGGATCAGCGCTGCGACTTCAGCAAACGCCAGATGCGCCAGCGACCCGTCTTCGGAGGTCAGAACAACCAGGCTCTTATGGGACAAGTGGGACCTTATGTGTGATGTCCGGGAACGGATCGCCCAGATGGCGCCCGGGATGTGGGATTTGCGGTACACCCGGCTTTCCCCCAGGTCGAGCACTGCCACGTCGTCATGGCCCAGACGGGCGGCCAGTTCGGCGGGTGTGATCTCCGTCCCAGATCGAGACACCCCATTGAAATCAAAACGAGTTTCAAGCCCCTTCCGACCGGCGATGCCGCCTTCGAGGACATGGATATCGGGAAATCCCATCTGCACGAGCCAATGGGCCGTCATGGTTGCGCGGACGCCATTGTCGTCGATCAGCACGATGCGCCCCCGGGGCACGCCGATCTGGAAGTCCGTCGCCTGCACGAGTTGCCCCCCCGGCGCCGAGCGAGACCCGGCCAGATGACCAGCCGCGTATTCGTCCGGATCCCGCACATCGAGCAGGTAAAGCGTGCGCGTCCCGGCCTCTGCCTGCCAGCGCTCCAGCGAGGCGGCATCCACGTAAGAAACACCATAGGCACCAGCGACCTGATCTCGCATCGCAATCGCGGCCTGCACCGTCTCAGGGTCACCGGCGGGATACCGCTCATCCCGCCCGTGTTCGAGTTCCAGTCCGGCCAGATGCCAGCCCATGGTGCCGTTTTCCAGTGCCACAACCCGATTGGGAATGCCCGCATTGATCACGGATTGGGCTCCGACAATACTGCGCGTGCGCCCGGCGCAGTTCACCACGACAGTTGTCTCAGCATTCGGGACAAAATCCCGGACCCGATAGGCGAGTTCACCTCCTGGCACGCTGACACCACCGGGTATGTTCATGTTGTGATATTCGGCAAAGGTCCGTGAATCGAGGACGACCAGATCATCCCCCCGCGCCTGCATGGCCTGCAGCGTTCCGGCATCGATGGACGGGGTCCCGAAATGATGCTCAACCGCCTCTCCGAAGGCCTTGCTCGGCACATTGATCCCCGAATAGAGCGTGAAACCCGCAACCTCCCAGACTTCGGGACCATCCTCACACACGCTCACATCGCTGTATCCGAGCCCTGCAAGAACCACCACCGCCTGCTCCACCAGGCCTTTGATGCCTCCGGCGGTCACCACGATGCGCGTCAATCGACGCGGCACCAGTCGCATCACCTCCGGTTCCAATCGGCTCAGTGGCGCATTGACGGCGTGAAACAGGTGGCAGGCCCCGAACTCTCCCTGTTCACGCACATCGATCAAAGCGACTTCGTCACCATCCTGCAGGAACGCACGCAGCGTGCTGGGATCTAGCTTTGCCATGTCAACATTCTACAAAAAAGAAATGTGTATTGAGCAACGGTGTTCATCAGGGCATGATAGCGTCCTACTCGAAAATAGCGATGATGAGATCATGAGCCAGACAATCGACACCTTTGCCCAAGAATGCCGGGATATCCTGTCAAACGGATCAAGCGACGAGAACCTCGATCAGGTCCGTCTGATAACCGAGAAATATCTCGCCGACGACAACTTCGTCAGTACCCATCTGGGGCCGGACAACACGACCAACCGCACGGTGCTCTATGAAGACCCGGATCTCGGTTTCTGCATCTGCGCCCATGTGTACACCGGCGCCAACGAAGCCCCGCCCCATGATCACGGCAACACCTGGGCGATCTATGGTCAGGCGACCGGCCTGACGGTGATGACCGAGTACGACAAGCTGGCCGACCCTCAGGGCGATCAGCCGGGCAAGGTCAAACCCGCCAAAACCTATGATCTGGCCTCGGGCATGGCGGTCGTCTATCCCACCGGCCAGCTGCATTCGCCCAAGCGCGACGGCGACACGCGACTAATCCGGATCGAGGGCAAGGACCTGATGACCGTGTCCCGCGAATCCTACGAAGCCGCTTAAGTCTGGATCAGACAGACATGATGGGTGAGCGCGACGGCGCTGTCGCGCGTGCCGCGCAGCATTTCGACAGTGGTGCATTCGCCACCGGGCTTGCGCGCCTGGTGGCACACCCCACCCAGAGCCAGCTGCCCAACGCCCATGCGGCACTGGCCGACTATTTCGACAGCACGATCGGCCCGGACCTGACCGGGCTCGGGTTCACGACAGACCTCTTCGAGAATCCCGAACCTGATGCGGGGCCTATTCTTGTCGCTCGGCGGCAGGAAGACGATGGCCTGCCCACCGTCCTGATTTACGGCCATGCTGATGTGGTGGTGGGTCAGGATGAGCGCTGGGCCTCGGGGCTAACTCCCTGGACGCTGACCGCAAAGGACGGACGCCTTTACGGACGCGGCACCGCGGACAACAAAGGCCAGCACTGGACCAATCTGGGTGGATTGCGCGCCGTCATCGAAGAACGGGGCGCACTTGGTTTCAACTGCACCCTCTTGCTGGAAAGCGACGAGGAAATGGGGTCACGCGGGCTGCGTGCTTTCTGTGAACAAAAACAGGACCTGCTGGCGGCCGACGTGCTGATCGCCTCGGACGGACCGCGCCTTGATCCCGAACGTGTCACCATCGTTCTGGGCTCGCGCGGATTGATCAATTTCGAGCTCGCCCTGAAACTGCGTGTGGGGGCCCACCATTCGGGAAACTGGGGTGGCCTGCTTCGCGACCCCGGGACCGTGTTGCCCCACGCGCTGGCCTGCCTGACCGATGCCCGCGGGCAGATCACCGTCCCGGAATGGCGCCCGACGAGCCTGACATCGGAGATTCGCGATCTCCTGTCCGAGATCAAGGTCGCCGGTGGCCCCGGCGCGCCAGAGATCGATCAGGATTGGGGCGAAGACGGCCTGTCCCCTGAAGAACGGGTCTATGGCTGGAACAGTTTCGCGGTCCTGGCACTGGAACTCGGCGACCCCGCCAAACCACAGAACGCCATCGCTCCGGAAGCACAAGCTGTCTGCCAGTTGCGCTATGTGGTCGGCACCGATCCCGATGATGTGCTCCCCGCGCTGCGCCGACATCTGGACAGACATGGCTTTGAAGACGTTACCGTGACCCCCACGCGCATGGCCGGGATGCGGGCCACCCGGCAGGACCACAACAATCCCTGGGTGCAGATGACCCGGGAGTCCTTCGCCCAGACTCTGGGAAAGCCGGCTGCGCTGGTGCCCAATATCGGTGGCGGCATTCCCAATGATATCTTCTCGGAGATACTGGGTTTACCAACCGTCTGGGTGCCCCACTCATACGCCGGGTGCAATCAGCACGCCCCAAACGAACACATGCTGGAATCCGTAGCCCGCGAGGGGCTGCAGATCATGGCCGGGTTGTTCTGGGATATTGGTGCGGACAACCCCGTTTAATCGGCGCTGATACCCTCGAGCGCTTCACTTGCTTCGAGCCAGACCACTTCAGCCCGTTCGAGCTTCTTTTCAACGTCACAGCGCAGCTTCATCAGATCCGACATGGATTTTCCCTGATAGGCTTCTGACGCCCCATCGGGATCAAACATAGCGCGGTCAATTTCCTTGCGCTGTTCGGTGAGCAGAGCCATTCCCTTCTCCGCCTCTCGGGCCGCCGCACGCAAATGCTTTGTCCGCTCCCGCGCCTGCGCTGCTGCGCGGCGTTCATCCTTGCGGTTGCCGCTCCTGACCTTTTTCTCATCGGCAATATCGTCGGTTTTCCTGGGGCCGCGGCCCAGCAGAAGGTCCCGGTAGTCATCCAGACTGCCCGCAAACTCTTCAGCGCGCCCGTCAGCGACGAGCACAAGGCGATCCGCCGTCATTTCCAGCAAATGCCGGTCATGGCTGACCATCACCACAGCACCATCATAGGCGTTGAGTGCCTGCACAAGCGCTTCGCGGGCATCTACATCAAGATGGTTGGTGGGTTCATCAAGGATCAGGATGTGGGGAGCGTCCCGGGTGATCAGCGCCAGCGCCAGGCGCGCACGTTCGCCACCGGAAAGCTTCTTCACTTCCAGATGCACTTTCTCTCCGGAAAATCCGAACCGGCCAAGCTGCGAACGAATATCGCTAGGCCGGGAACTCTTCAACAACCGGGACATATGATCTAGCGGGGTATCGTCGGCAACAAGTTCTTCGACCTGATGCTGTGCAAAATAGCCGACCTTCAGCTTGCCGCTCGATGTCATCTCACCGGCCATCGCCGGGAGCTGACCAGCCAGCAACCGCGCGAGTGTCGTCTTGCCGTTGCCGTTGCGACCGAGAAACGCGATCCGGTCATCGGGATCGATGCGAAAATCCAGCTTCGAAAGCACCGGCGTATCGGCCACATAGCCCACCGCCGCGTCGTCCGCGACGATCAAGGGTGGCCGCAATTCGTCGGGATTGGGGAAATCAAACCGAAGGGTCGGATCTTCGGTCGCGGCAGCCACCGGTTCCATCCGGGCCAGAGCCTTCATGCGGCTCTGTGCCTGCTTGGCCGTATGAGCCTTGTAACGCCATCGATCCACATAGGCCTGCAGCTTCGCGCGCTTTTCCTCCTGCCGGCTCCGCATTGCCTCGATCTGATTGAGACGTTCGGAACGCTGGCGTTCGAACGCGTCATATCCGCCGGGGTAAAGTGTGATCTTGCCGCCTTGCACATGAAGAATGTGATCGGCGACATTGTTTAGCAGGTCGCGTTCATGGCTGACGATCACCATCGCCGCCGGATAGGTCCGCAGGAAGGATTCCAGCCAGAGCGCCGCTTCAAGATCGAGATGGTTGGACGGCTCATCGAGCAGCAGAAGGTCAGGCCGCGAAAACAGCAATCCGGCCAAAGCCACACGCATACGCCAGCCACCGGAAAAGGATGAGAGAGGCTGGTGCTGGCTGTCTTCATCAAAGCCCAGACCTGCCAGAATGCGTGCCGCGCGCGCGGGAGCCCCATGGGCATCGATCAGGTTCAGGCGTTCATGGACGTCAGAAATCTCGTTCGCGTCCGTGGCGTTCTCGGCCCGGCCAAGAAGTTCGACGCGCTCTTCATCGGCTTCCAGCACCATTTCAAAGGGTGTGGTCGTGCCGCCCGGTGCTTCCTGCGCCACATAGCCGATACGCGTGTTGCGCGGCGTTTCCACCGCGCCGCCATCGGCCTGCATCTCGCCTGCGATGATCTTCAGCAGGGTCGATTTACCGGCGCCGTTCCGGCCGACGATGCCCACGCGACTGCGCGCGGGAAGCGTCGCGGTCGCGTCTTCGAGAATGGTCTGGCCGCCAAGACGGGCCGTAATGGAATTGAGGATCAACATGGGTGCGCGCTGATAGCACACTCATATGCAAGTCAAAAGCCGACAGGCGTTAATTCACTACTCGGCAGCGGCCCGCGTTGTTTCCGCAGCGCCGGGAAGACCCGCGGCGATGACCGCTTCGCCAATCCGCGCGATCTCGGCATCGCTGAGCTTCACCAGCGGCGGGCGGACAATGGCCTTGTCCTGCCGTCCCAGATGGACCAGCGCCTCCTTCATGCGGTTGTGCATGTCCCCGAACGGATCAGCATAAAACGCATTGGTGGCGTGCCACATGCGCTCGGAAATCTCCTGCGCCCGGGCCAGATCCTGTGCCTGCACTGCCTGGAACAGTTCAACCTGCAAATCGGCAATCACCGAGCCGGCACCCGACAACAAGCCCTTGGCCCCCATCACCAGCGACGACATCATCCATGCCGAATTGGTCGAGAGGACGTTGATTGGACGGGACAGCGACTGCAGCACCTTGATATGACGCTCATGCACCTGAGCCGGGGACCAGTCCTTGATCGCCTTCATGGATGGGATGGTCTCACTCAGGGCGACCAGCGTATCGAGGGAATACCCCAGCTCATCTGAATACTGAAACACGATCAGCGGCAGATCGGTTGCCGCGGCGATGGTGTTGAAATGGGCGTGGGCCATTTCCGGGCGATGGCGAACACCACCCATGCCCAGAGAATGCGGCGGGAAGCACAGCAGGGCCGAAGCCCCCGCGGCTTCGGACATTTTCGCAATCCGGGCGGCTTCATGGCTGCCATCGGCATAGACACCGGCAATCACCGGAACATCGTCACCGATTTCGTCCATGGTGATATCGAGAATGCGGGTCTGCTCTTCGAAGTTGCATGCGTGGATTTCGGAGGAATGACCGTTCACCGTGACGGCGCTGATGCCCTTAACGCCTGCGACATAGGACAGATGACGACGGGTCTCGGCCTCATTGATCGAGAAATCTTCGTTGAAGGCCAGCAATGTCGCGGGGATAACCCCTTCCGGTACAAAATTTTTGAAACGTCCCATCTTTTCCTCACCTGTCTCGCAGCGGTCTAACAGCCCATGGGTTTTAACGCCAATACGCGAATTTCGTCCATTTTGACCAAAAACCGGCGCAACGCATAGCCATTCTCATGCTTTCTTCAGCCACGCGGCGGCCGCATCACCCGCGGCCCGGCCGGTCGCGAAACAAGCGCTCAAGAGATAACCACCGGTGGGCGCTTCCCAATCCAGCATTTCCCCGGCGCAGAACACGCCGGGTCGGGCGCGCAGCATATAGCCCGGATCGAGGCCCTCAAACGTCACCCCGCCTGCGCTGCTGATCACCTCTTCGAGTGGTCGTGGCGCATCAAGTTGCAATGGCAGGGCTTTGATCAGGTCGGCGGTCAGTTCGGGTGATGCGAACACATCGCCCGTTGCCATTTCGCGAAGAAGACCGGCTTTCACGCCGGTCAAACCGGCAACCCGGCGCAAATGATTGGCCATCGAACGTTTGCCACGAGGTTTCGCAAGATCAGCGGTCAGTCGTTCCAGACTGCGATCCGGTGCAAGATCGAGCAGCAGCGGATCAGTCCGCCCGGCGGCCAGCGCATCCCGCAGCACCGCCGATATCGTGTACATCGCACTGCCCTCGACACCCCCGGCCGTGACAACAAATTCACCCTCGACGCGCAATTCGTCAAAGGACAGGACAACAGATTTGACCGGTTCCCCGGCAAATCGTTCGCGGAAATGATCGCTCCACGAAATATCGAAGCCACAATTGGCCGGCCGCAATGGTGCGGTTGTAACCCCCTGAGATTCCAGTACAGGGACCCAGCTTCCGTCCGAACCCAGCTTCGGCCAACTGCCCCCGCCCAGCGCCAGGATCGTGGCAGTGGTTTCGTGCCGAACCTTTCCCCCTGGCGTATCGAATAGCAACGCCCCTTCGTCAGACCATCCGGTCCATTTGTAACGCACATGAACCTGCGCTCCGGCCACGCGCAGCCTGTGCACCCAGGCGCGCAGCAGGGGCGCAGCCTTGAAACTGGTCGGGAAGACCCGGCCCGAACTGCCGACAAATGTCTCGACCCCAAGCGCCGCGGCCCAGTTTCGGATCGCCGTGGCGTCAAAATCCGTCAGTGCAGGTTCAAGCTGTTCGCGCGCAGCGCCAAAACGTTCCCGAAAGGCGTGTTCCGGTTCATTGTGGGTCAGGTTGAGACCACTTTTTCCTGCCATCAGAAACTTGCGCCCCAAAGACGGCATGGCATCGAAGACATCCACGCCGATCCCCTGATCGAGCAGCCGTTCTGCAGCCATCAGACCCGCCGGTCCGCCGCCGATGATGGTGGCCCGGGCTGTCATATCCTAGAGACCTTCGTATCCTCGGTCGCGAACCCGCGCGCAGATCGTGCTGACCGCATCCGGGGGGATACCAAGGCCAGCCAGAACGGAGGCCCCCATTTGCAGACTGGATTCGGCCAGTTCGGGAATGGTCCGCGTCGCCCCGGCCATAGCAAGCTGTTCGGCATGGGCCAGATCGCGTGAGCGTGCATAGATCGGTACATCGGGCCAGTGGGCACGAATATCACGGACGGCGTCCTCGGACTCGCGTTCCTGATCCAGAGTGAGAAATCGCACTGGCGCGTTCCGCGCCAACCCTGGTAAGGACATCTGCCCGCCGTCCGTCGCCAAAGAAGACAGGTTCATCCCGGAAGCGCGGATCAGAGACCAGCTGGGTGTCCAGATCGAGCGCCACATAATTGATCCGCTCTTCACGGAGCAATTCCGCGATCGCACGCCCCACCCGGCCATACCCGGCGATCACCACATGACTGCCGATTTCGGCGATCTCGTCGGGGTCCGGGGTCATCGAATCTCCCATCGCTCGGCGCTCAAGCCGTGCCGACAAACGCGCTCCAGCGACCGCAAGACCGGGGGTACACATCATCGACAATGCCGCCACGATCAGCAGGAATTGTCCTGATTCAGGAGCCAGTATGCCCGAGGTCATGGACAGTCCTACCACGAGCAGGCCGAACTCCCCGGCCTGCCCGAGCAAAAGACCGGCATGGGCGGCGCAGGAGAACGGCAACCTAAAGGCGCGCGCCAGACCGGTGAGCAGGACCGCCTTCAGCGCGATCAGTCCAATGACGGCGGCGACAATCATCAGGCCCGCATCCGCGAATGCGGCCAGATTGATCCCCATCCCGACAGTGAGGAAGAACAGCCCCATCAGCAGACCCTTGAAGGGCTGAATATCGACCTCGATCTGATGGCGAAATTCGGTCTCCGAGAGCAGAAGCCCTGCCAGAAACGCGCCGAGCGCCAGACTGAGACCAGCGGCACCGGTTGCCGCCGACGCCCCGATTGCGGTCAGCAAGGTGATGGCCACGAAGAATTCCGGCGCCCGCGTGGAGGCTGCCAGCCGGAACAGCGGACGCAGCACGATGCGTCCCAGAACATAAATCGCCACCGCCGCACCCGCAGCCACACCAAACCCGGTGGCCAGAGATTCCAGCAGGCTGACGCCGGATGTATCGGCAAAGGCGCTGACGAGAATTAGGATCGGGACAACGGCGAGGTCCTGCATCAGTAGCACCGAGAAGGACGCCCGCCCGACACGCGTCGCCAGCTCCCGGCGCTGGATCAGTTCTTCGACAACAACGGCGGTCGAGGAAAGCGCGAAGCTGGCGCCAATCAGGATCGCAGCATGAACCGAATTGCCCCAGAGCGCAGCCAGTCCGCCAATGACCAGTGCCGTGAGCAATATCTGGGTCGAGCCGAGACCCAGGACCAGACGTCGCATGGACCACAGACGCTCCAGCGAAAGTTCCAGTCCGATCAGAAAGAGAAGGAAGACGATCCCGAACTCGGCCAGCACAGCGACACTGTCGACATCGGTGAACGTGACATAGCCGAGCCACGGCACAGTACCGGCGAAGGCGCCCAGACCGTTCGGACCCACCGCGACGCCCGCGACCAGAAAACCCAGCACAGGGCTGATCCGCACCCGGTGGAACAGGGGCACAAGAATGGCCGCAATCACCAGAAAGATCACAATCTCTCGGAGAAACGGAATTCCGGCGTCGTGCGGCATGAATGGACCCTGGCTGGCGCTAGGTGGTGGGACGTAACCCCTCCGAAATATCAGCCGTGATCGTAGTCCGCCAAGGTGGTTCCGTCTTCCACATAAACGGTGCGCTCGTATCCATCGGGGCGTCCGTTGGTCAGAGACTCCAGCAGCCAGTCGGCAATGGCGGGATAAATCTGCCCGGCGACCTCACCCATCGGGTGGAACACGCCCTCATAGAGCCAGAGCTCACTGGGGCCACCCAACCCGGACCGGAATGCTGCAATCTCATCGGGCGAACACAATTCGTCCATGTCACCGGCCACAAGCAGATGCGGAACCTTGAGGTCTGCGGCCACGTCATTGAGTACGGCCAGTCGCGAGACGAATTCGTCGAATTCGCTCTCATCGCTATAGCCGGCCATATACATGAAGATGCGTTTGAAGTTCGGCTGGGCCTGCTCGAAGATCATGTCGAAAGAGCCGACATTGGCCATCTGACCACAAACCGCTTTAACACGCGGATCCTGCGCACCAATCAGCACGCCCCAGCGCGAGCCCATGCTCATGCCCATGATGCCGATCTTGTCGGCATCCACATCATCCCGTGTCAAGACCCAGTCAATGATCGCTGAAATCGACTTTTCGTAATTGTCCTCGGTCTGCCAGGTGCCGTCCCGGTTGCAGGCTCCCTGCCCCGGTCCATCCACCGCACACACATTCATGCCCCGGGGGACATATTCATTGCTGAAGGGGTTGCAGACGTCTTCCTTCACCTGATCCATGCCCGGCAGGGCGATGATGGTCGGTTTCGGACCATCACCGGCCGCCTTATGGAAGGTCGCGTAGGCGTTCTGACCCGGCGCGAATTCGACCGTCCTAGATTCCATGCTGCCATTCGACCATTCGATGACCTTGTCGTAGCAGCGATATAGCCCCTCGAACCATTCCACCTTCCTGGCCTGACCATGGATGGGAATCAGATGCTGGGCGCGCCCGAAACAAATAGCCGCACGGTGATAGAGCTGTCGTGCGGTCACCAGCCGGCCGCGTGCCTCCGCGTCCTTTGCCATGCCTTCGAGCACGTCAGCGCGCTTGCCCCAGGCCTTGGGAAAGGAGCGACGACCGGACACATTGGAATAGACCGCAGTCAGGTCCTCGAACTTGGTGCCCCGTTCCAGACGGTTGCCCATGATCCCGGGATGCAGAACATCCTCGTTGTCCGACAACATCAGGAAATTGTCGAAAATCCAGCCTTGCTCGGCGCGCAGTTGTGGTTTCGCCATCTCGCGTCGCTCCTTCGTTCAGAAAATGTGGGACTTAGCCGTGATCGTGTTCGGCAAGCGTGGTGCCTTCCTCGACATAGACCAGTTTGCGCTCACCATCGGGACGGCCCTCATTGAGGGTGCTCAGCATCCAGTCAGCCATCGCCGGATAAATCTCCGCCGAGACCTCGCCCATCGGGTGGAAGACGCCTTCGTAAAGCCAGAGTTCGCTCGATCCCGCCAGATTTTCACGGAAATGCGCGATGTCATCAGGCGTGCAGAGCTCATCCATGTCCCCGGCCACCAGAAGATGCGGCACGGTCACGTTCTTTGCCACGTCCGGCAGGTGATCGTGAGTCTTCATGTGTTCGTCAAACTCATCCTCGTCGGTGTAGCCGGTCATGTACATGAAGATGCGTTTGAAGTTGGGCTGGGCCTGTTCGAAGATCATGTCGAAGGTTCCGACATTGGCCATTTGGCCCACAACCGCTCTCACACGCTTGTCATGGGCGCCAAGCTGAACGCCCCATCGTGAGCCCATACTCATGCCCATCACCCCGATCCTGTCGGTGTCGACATCATCGCGGGTTTCAAGCCAGTCGATGACGCGGGCCCCTGCCTGCTGGTGATTGTCGGCATTCAGCCAGACTTCCCTGAAATTGCATTCGCCCTGGCCGGGCCCGTCGATGCAGACAATGTTCATGCCGCGAATGATGTAATCATTCTCAAACGGGTTGCCGACATCCTCTTTCAGCGCGTCCATGCCCGGAATGATCACCACGGTGGGTTTCGGGCCATCGCCGGGCGCCTTGTGGAAGATCGCGTGGACTTCCTGACCCGGCGCGAATTCCAGTGACACCTTTTCCATGGTGCCCCCGGACAATTCGATAACCTTGTCGTAATTGCGGTAGAGCGCTTCGTACCACTTGTCCTTGTTTGGATTGCGATGCACCGGAACCAGATGCTGGGCGCGACCAAAACACAGTGCGGAACGGTGATAGAGCCGCCGCGCGGTCACCAGCCGGCCCTTGCCTTCCGCTTCCTTCGCCATGGTTTCCAGCGCCACGGCGCGTTTCGCCCAGGCCTTGGGGAAGGACCGACGCCCGGTGACCTTGGTGTAGACCGCATTCAGATCCTGCATCATGAAGCCACGTCCCAGACGCGTGCCCATGATCCCCGGATGCAACACATCCTCGTTCTCCGACAACATCAGGAAGTTGTCGAAAATCCAGCCCTGATCGGCGCGCAACTGTGGTTTTGGCATTTGATATTTCTCCCCTGAATCATCGCTTCTCGCGACTTTTGTGATTTTTCCACTTTACTACAATACTGACCCGCGCGTCATACTCCCGGACCGTAATATTTTTGGATGCCCGCCCGCCATGACTGATCACACCGATGAACTGAACCTGGACATCACACCGCCGGTTGCGACCATCACCATCAATTGTCCCGCTGACATGAATCGGCTCAACCCGGTCTCTCTGCTGGAACTGGGAGAGATGGTGGCCGCCCTGCGCAAACGCGACGATGCTCAGGCTGTTGTGATCACAGGGGCCGGCGATGACTGGTTTTCCGCCGGGCTGATGAATGCGGAAATTCGCGCCGGCATGACCAAGGACGACGTGATCGAC
>Ga0315315_10003221_pt1 | contig 14983 bp, 15 predicted proteins | sample M140m3416metaG_FD_203699 | JGI IMG/M metagenome (GOLD analysis project Ga0315315, IMG submission 203699) | Ammonia-oxidizing marine archaeal communities from Monterey Bay, California, United States - M1 40m 3416 | ecosystem: Environmental > Aquatic > Marine > Intertidal zone | place: USA...
TTTATTAATTCTCAAAAAGCTCCGATCATTTCCATAGAAGGAAATATTGGTTCAGGAAAGTCCACCCTGATGATAGAACTAAAAAAATCATTTGAAAACACCCCGAATGTTGTATTCTTGCAAGAACCAGTTGATGAATGGAACACAATTCGTGATGAGGAAGGACGAACTATGATAGAAAAGTTTTACGCGGATCAAACAAAATATTCCTTTTCATTTCAAATGATGGCATATATATCACGATTGGCTACTATTCGTAAAGAAATTAATAACAATCCTAATTGTGTTTTCATTTCTGAAAGATGCTTACATACAGACAAATATGTATTTGCCAAAATGCTTTTCGATGACAATAAGATTGAGAGTGTTGACTATCAAATATATAACAAATGGTTTGATACATTTATCGAAGATTTTGAAATAACAAATCTTATTTACATAAAAACAAATCCAGAAGTCTGTCTAGAACGTATAGGCAAACGGGGACGTGACGGAGAATCAAATATCCCAATTGAATATTTAGAATCATGTGGGGCATATCATGATAATATGATGAATGAAATGAAATGTGCTGTAGATGTTTTAGATGGAAACATCAATAATTCCACAAATCCTAATAATGTTCAAAGTTGGGTCTATCGTATTAATGGAATTGTTTCCAAGTTATCAGGAGATATACAAAAAAGACGACTTTCCTCCTCCTCTGGTTCAGGTTCTGATTCAGAATTATTCAAATCTAAAACCGACTAATATTACGTAAAAAAATACAAAATTATTATATGTGTTTTATTTTTGTCACATATATAATAACTCATCAATATCTGTTGTAGTTTTATTGTTAATTAAACATGCCAGTTGAGCACAAGATAATTCTAATAGTGGTTGAATATACATATAATTAGCAGAGTTTATAAGATAATACAGCATATCATTAGGTATATTCAGTATAAATGATGCATACCATTTTTGAACATTATCACCTATATTATAACTTATGAGAGGTTTTTCTATGGTAACCATAGGTTCAATTGCATAATGTTCCATAAACTTAATAATTAATTCCAACATCTCAGCATTTACACTTGGAACAGGGATATCTTCTAGATTATATTCAGTTATATTATCCAAATCATTAGGAAAATCGTCACATGTCATCATAGCTATATAATTACTCAAATTAGCAATATTCACAGGAACCTTAAAGACCACTCCATCATTTGATATAATTTTTATATCTGGAATAGATGTCATTTTGGTAATAATTATATATGAACGATTAATATACTTGTCAATTTTGTTATAACAGTAGTGGTGGCGCGTTTCCAGTATTTGTTGATATTATTCCCAGTGTTTTTGCGGCTCGGTACTTATATAAATCCTTGCATGTGGTTGTAGTAGGAAATGTCTCGGTGCCATATAATTCTTGTAATAAAAGCCATTCAAACATACCACCAAGATATACATGAACATTATTAAATCCAAACTTTGTTAATTGTTCATATTTTTTTACGATAGTTGGATCATTAGCGTTACGCCCATACACGACAATATGATGTGACTTATTTGTAGAAATAAGTTGATTCATAATGGTCTCCTCAGAATATGCATTGAGTGTTCCTGCTATTAGACAATCTTGTTCTGTAGATGGTAATGTATTGATTAATGTAAATGCATGTTTATTTTTTAGTACCGTATCTATAATATCTTCAAACCCTATTTTTGGTATAGAGTGTAATCCACCCATAGTGTTAATATGTTATTTGAATATATTGTACACTATTTATACGATAATGTTTATGAACAGTATCGTACTATCTAATAATTTATCAAAATCATACATATTAAGAAAATGAAACTACAATCTCTACATTCTCAGTTTTGATACTCTTTGTTGCTGATATAGATAGTTCTTCACGTTTTTTTCGTGTTTTTGTTCCATCTGTCATTACAGCAGGTTCTTTTTTATCACGTTTCTTTGATGTGCTATTTCGACTATTCATATCAGTTTCAATATCATCGTAATGTTCTTCAATATATGATATAATATTGTTATCGATGATCCATTTAAAAAAGTTGAGTTGTCCAATAGTAGTTTGAACAGACGTATTTGATGTGTAAGGAATACTAATGCGATCCCATCTACAGAATGGGTCAAATCGTTTCTTTGAATATGCTTTTAGTTTAAGTTTGTAATCTGTGTAAACCTTGAAACGTCGAGAAGGAGATATATCAGTAGATTGGATATCATACACTGTATAATACTTTTTTGCATAGTTTGTCACAAACCAATCTACAATACGGAGAGAAACACGTGTTTCACCTGCCACTACTTTTAACATGGTTTGTAAATTATCATTCTGATTATAAAACGAAAGTAAATTAGTCATTAAAAGACTGTTCTGCGTAGAATATGCATTCATGTATTTGATATACAATACACATTGTTACATCTTTATACCTATTACATTCGTTTAAATTACATAATCAATAAAATATTATATCTGTATATTGTATAATTTGTAAATAATGCAGTTAAAGAACCCTGCTCACTTGTGTACCCCCGCCCAATTGTATCTAGGTATGTCGCTTATTTCTACCCTTGCATTCTCTGCTAGTTCGGCACACGTTGTTGCTACAATATGGCATTTGTTTATGAACTTAGTATGGACATACTTCCTCAACTTTTTATGTGACAAAGGACACCCAGGTATTTCATGGTTTCTCATTTTGTTCCCATTCCTAATTCTGTTGGGTTTAGTTCTTGCATTCATGCATATAATGAGTTCTATGAAAAAGGTTCCATCTACAACAGCGTCTAAGAAACCAGCAACGACCACACGTATGGGTGCATAAATATTAATAATTACAATAACGATTTCAGTTGCTTTATTGTATCAGTAGAGAGAGTTTTAGGAAAAACTATATGAAAACGAATAATTAATTGACCCCGTGAATCACCACGTTGTAATCCCATGTTTGGGATTAATTTAGTATATTCAGGAACCACTATAGATCCTTCTTGATTTGTAATAGTATACACTTTCCCATTTAAATATTTAAGTTCGAATGAAAACCCACATAAAGCATCTTTTAATGAAATTGTCTTATCGATAATAAGATCTAATCCATTCCTAATATATTCACTGTCGTTACGTACTTCGATAATTACTTTTAAATCACCGATACACTCATCGTGTATCATGTTTCCTACATCCTTTATAATAATACTCTCATTGTTATCAATCCCTTGAATGATATCTATATAAATCTTATTGGTTTCATTCCGTTTTACACCTCCTTCGAGAACCCAGCGTTCGTATTCTACTGGAATTTTCCCACCAATTAAAACAAGATCTATATCGATTTGAACTCGTTTTGTAATAGAAGTAGGTTTACTACGACCAATGTTCATATCCATATTCATTGGCATTCCATTATTATGAAACATAAACTTCACTTTTGCACCAGGTGGAATGCCACCAGGCATACCTGGAATTCCGCCAGGCATACCTGGAAATCCACCCATTCCACTAAAAAGATTTGAAAAAATATCTTCCATATTTGCAAACTCTGGCATCGCACCATGTTCCATTCCTAATGATTGTGACAAATCATATTGACGTTTTTTCATAGGATCTCCAAGAGTTTCATACGCCTCACCTATTCCTTGAAATATCTTTGTACTCTCTTCACTATTATTATTTCTATCAGGATGATACTTGAGAGAAAGTTTATGATACGCCTTTTTTATTTCAGTCGCTGTTGCATCATTACTAAGAGATAACCGTTCATATAAATTATCTGACATAAGTCTCTATTATACTATACATAAAATATGCTTATATTTTGACGAAATACATATACATTTCATTTATTATCTCCATCATATTGTGCTATTAGTTTTTTAACAGCAATAGAACCTGGCATCCATGTAACATGTTTTATATGGCGAATATATTGTAAAATGTAGATCCTCAGTAGTATAATTTGGAATAAACTTAATCTTTTCGCATTCATTATTGCAATGTAAATAATATTATAATGTGTCTAAGAATAATCAATAATCAATTCTTAAGTTTATAGATAATCCAAGAATATAGATATATACCACTATATAACTATATTCAACCAATGTTGCTTGTTAATAAATACACACCACAGACACTTATAGATTTTAGTCTCCCAAAACAACTTACTAACACATTTGATACACTTATCGAAGCAGAACATCTAAATATTCTAATAGTAGGAGGCATGGGAACAGGTAAATCAAGTATGATAAATGCTATTCTTAGACAATACTATGGTGATTATTATGACACTCGAGAATACAATCAAAATGTTATGTTTATTAATAATTTACATGAGCAAGGAATTAGTTATTACAGGTCTGATGTAAAAATATTTTGTCAAACTAGCAGTGTTATCAAATCTAAAAAGAAGATTGTTGTTATAGATGATCTTGACCTTATACCAGAACAAAGTCAACAAGCATTTAGAAATTGCATTGATAAGTATGGCAGTTCAGTTTGTTTTCTTTCTACGTGCAGTAATAATCAAAAAGTAATTGAAAGTATTCAATCTAGGTTGTCCATCATAAAACTTCCATTAATTACACCTGCAATCATGTGGTCAGTATTTGATACTATTGTAAATACCGAATCTATAACTGTAACAAAGGATGCAAGCAAATTTATTATTTCTATTTGTAACTCAACTATAAAAACATTAATCAATTATATTGAAAAATGTAAATTAATGAATTGTATCATTACATACGATATTGCACAGACGATTTGTAGTGATATAGACATTAAAACATTTAATAAATTCACTAACATGATAAAAAAAAAAGATTTATATACAGCCATTCATATTCTATACTCTATATACGATGATGGTTATTCTGTAGTAGATATAATGCATAATTATTTCGCATATATAAAATTTACATCAATATTATCAGAAGAACAAAAGTATAAAATTGTCCCTTTTTTATGTAAATATATTACAGTATTTCATGAAATCCATGAAAATGATATTGAATTGTCATTATTTACAAACAACCTTATAACTATTCTAACATAACTCTATACAACACATTTATTTTACCCCAACGTTTCTGAAAAATAGTATTAATATAGTTTAGTAAATTACTCAGTTTCAGATCTATGCCTACATTTGTATTTAAAAAAAAAATACCATCCTGCATACTATATAACTTTTTAGAACCTATATGCATTAAAAACCCAACACATTATATTATTAATTACGAATCATTGAAAAAAGCTAGATACACATCACATTATGATGATTTTATCAAGACAATACGACCATATTATTATCCATCAAAATGTCACTATTTGGATGAGCCCATTATATATAAAAGATTTCTAACAATTCTGCGACAAATATGCACCTATCATAATTTTGCATATACATCTAACACGGTGTACGACCGTTCAAAAGCATCCATTATATATCGTATATACTATACATCATTTGAAGACCATGGTTGATAATTATCATTTGGACTAGGATGATTCTAAAGAAGATGCAACGTTGTTACCCAAATAGTTAGGTTTTACTCCCCATACAGGAGCATTTGAAGGAACTTGCCAATAAGCAATCCATTCAGGTTTCTCTTTGTCGGACGTAGGTACTGTGCCAGAAATATTTGCATCAGGTGCATTTGAAATCAATAAATATTTACCTAATATTGTGTTTGATTCAAGAACCTGACGACCAGATAAACGGGCGAACCAGGAATACTTAGATCGTGTTAATATATCAGAAGATGGGATATAAATACCATAAGAATGTGTAGTCATTTTCAAATAATCGTTCGATAATAGGTCTTCTACCATAATCATTTTACCATTCTTATCACAAACACCTATAAGGGCTGCATCTACCTTGATGATGTGCTGATTAGCAGCACACCATTCACTTATATCTCCATTAAAATCTGATTGTGCAGTTTTATCTGTCTCGGTCAGATTTTCCATATATTCCACAAGAGCTCCCATTTCATCATTTTTTGGAGGAGCACCCATAAACTGTGGGTCTGCAATATATTCACGTGTTGAAAATGACACGCTACGATTACGATTTTCCACAATAAACATTGTATTTGAATTCTTTGTTCCGTTATTATACATCTCGTAAAGATCGCGCATACATAAAAAGGATGGAGGAACTGTCATACCACCATAAATAGATAACAACTTAGCCACACCAAGACGACGCACATGGTCTGCCACAGGGTTCGCCAAGCGTGAATTAGCATACTTCCAATTAGGCATCAAACGAACAAAACTATTGTCATCTACTAAACATATATGGAATGAGTCCTTGCAGTGATGAATTATGCTCTTTACTGTTAAATACATATAAGGCTGGTTCAAATCGTAAGAACTGCGTGACCCAAAACTCTCCCAATTACGACTGTTGTAGTCGTAATGAATAGGAATCCATAAGATAGGCTTTGTGTGTATTATTTCTGTAAGCGAATTAGGATCAGTAAGAAGATATTCGCGTATGGCTGCATCGTTTCGTTCAGCTGTATTGGTTGTAAGTTTGTCTTCATATTTTTTATAGAGAATACCCACTGTCATTAGAATAAAAAAGAGGGAACCCAACTTTATAAAGTCGTTCATTTTGGATACCATGATTGCTATACTATAATATACCACAATATTTTACTTATCTTTCAACATCCGCAAGTTCTTCCAAAATTGTTGTGTTCGACGCTCAGACTCCTCAACCTCCTTCGTTAATCGAAACGCGCGACGTACCGCACTCTCATCCTCTCGAGATGTTTGCTCACTCAACATTCGATGAGACTCCTCTGTGCTCAATGGTACAATGTTTTGACTAGTTCGATGTCTTCGTATCTCATCAACACTTCCAAATGTCTTGCGTTGGGCTAAGTCTGCATCGCTAACAGGAATCATCGTCTCGGTATGTGCCTTACGCAAGTCTTGATAACCAACACCACTAGAACTTCCGACAGAGTCATATGTATCTGAACTACCACCTAGATCACTACCCATCCCCCCGCCTAAACCGCCATAAAAAGATTCAACCTCTTGATGAACAACTATATCCTGACATGCCTTACGCTTCTTCTCTGTAAAGGCTGCCATCATCTGACCAGTACTTCCTTGAACCTGTTCGGATTCATTCATATCTTCATTTGTAAGCCAATCTCCGTATCCGTCCGCATCAGAAGACTCTACACGAACTTTCTCAAACTCTGCATTAAACCATCGATTAAAGTCAGGAGCCTTGCGTAGCGCACTGTTCTCTCGAAACATGCGATTAAGTAACTCACCGTTTCCACTTGTATCGCGATCAAATGATGTATCTGAAACATATACCATTTGCTCTCTCTCTCGAGGACCATTGTTACTAGAAGTTCTTGATTCACTTTTGCTATCACTCACATTTCTAAATTTCCATAGTTGATATAATGTCTTGTAGGCTTTGCTATAAAATAGAAAAAACTTTGCGTCTAAACGTGACTTGTCTGGATGCATTTTCAATACAAGACGTTTCGCGCGAGCAAGATCTGTTTCACTATACGATACATCTAACTGAAATAATCCAAGTAAATCATTTAAATCGTAATTGTCAATATCCAGATCTACTTCAGTATCCACATTCGGGCCAGCACGACTCATTATAGTAATACTATGGATGTGTATATTTTTATCTCGATATTGACTTATTCTTTTTGTTTTTGTGTTTACGGCGAGTTTTTCGGGCATTGTGTTTTCTACCACGCATCGCCTTCTTTGTCGTATGGCGGCGACCCCGACGCGTCTTCACTGCACGACGCGTCTTCTTTGAACGCTTTTTACCACCTAATTTTGTATATTGATTTCTATATTCGGATGGAACTGGATTCACTCTAATGGTTTCACGAGTTGTTTCATCATCTTCACTATCGTCATCGTCATCATCATCACTATCATCGTTACCATTATCAAAAAAGTCTCGCTTAGACATTGTATTCAAACTCATACGACTAACATTCGGAGAAGCAATATGTTCAATAGCTTGTGTAATCATATCAGTATCTCTACATTTCTTTCCTGCTGGTTCCTTTGGACAAGTCAAACAACTTTTAAAAAAGGGACGAGTAGCACGAGTATGATTTGAATAAAAATCATAATACGAGTTCCAATCATTATTATATGTTATTTGTTTGATTGTTCCAGGTGTCGAACACGTATCTCGAGTACATGTGCTAATATTTTCATTTGGTGTCTTTGTCCATGGTAACCCCATTGCCCCTTGTTTTGCATCACATGTTGCAGATTCAGGATCATACTTATACCTTAATTCATGTGCACAAGGTAAAATAATAATATCACGCTTTGTTCCTAGTTTTTCTTTAAAAGATGGCATTCCTTTCATAATTTGAAGTAATGTTTGACGTGTGCGTTTAAGGTCTGAAGCAAATAAAAAATCAGGATATTTATATTCACGACTATTTTTAATTATTTCACTTGTTAATTTGATACCACTATCAGTTGCTTGTTCTTTTCCTGCAGATGTAAGTGATGTATCTTTATAACTGAATGCCTTGCCAATTCCTTTAAGAACGTTGTGTTCGGCTTGTCCATGTCGAACTAAATAAAACACATATGTATCGTCACCGACATCATGAAAATTATTCGGAGTACTATAATCCTGAAATGGGACTTCAGTATAGGCGGTATCTGATTTACCCATCTCATCAGGACGAACGAAATACGTGTATTTTGACTTATTTTCTTTTGCATCAATGATTCCAGAAACAACTAGCGATGCTTTAACTGACTCTTTTGTGATAACCAATCGTATTATCGCTGCATTTTTAAACGATGCAACTTGTCCAACTTTGACGGAACCACCCCCAATCACTACCCCACCACTATCTCTATTTGATATATCATTATCACTATCATAATCATGATTTAAATTACGCGGTACTAATGATTCATCACCGACTGAATCCCATTCAATGTCTGAGTTTCGTGGATTTGACGATTTAGACATCATCTTACTAAATATTAAAGACGATTTTTCCGAAGATTTATTAGTTTTTTCTTTATTAGATGCAGGTGCAACCATAATACCAAATCCATATCGGTGCATTATACATCTTAACCGAGCCTGATGTGATACAATTAATGATGTATATGTTTTAGGCATTATACTATATAAATATATAAAAACCTAACTATCGTTAAACTTCTTAAGCATTGTTTCTGCAAAAGTATTGAACTTGACAGGGTCTCCACCAGAATATGACTCATCTGGGATAAATGATGTATTGCCCTTACTATATACAAGAACAGCAGGAATACCATTAACCATACGTTTACTTTTTAAATATGCATACATATCGAAACTCTCATCAACATCAATATCACCACATATCACATTTGGAGGACAATTGATAAAGAACTCTTTCACATTTGATTCGATATTCTTACATGGACCACACCAATCAGCACCTAGTTTCAGAACAATATGACCAGGGTTTTGTTTGAGCATCTCCATTAAAAAGGTACGACTTTCGATGGCTGTAATAATCTTTCGCTCGGACATGTCTGATTTATATATGAGTATATATGATTTGTATCTATATTTGAGTAGTTGAGTATTTTCAATTTGAAAAGTGGGAACTTTGACCCACAAAGAATTTTCATTTTTCTTTTCCAAAAGTCTCTCCACAAAGTCTAAGTTGACAAAAATAAATGTCGTTTTACAAATTTTCATATAGCTTTGCGAAATTAAATTTGAAATTTTCTTATGCAGCCAACCCTTGGGGTACTTTTCGTGTTTTGCTGCATAAGAAAAAATTTGTGAGCTCACGTTCAAAATCTCTCTGTTTTTGTCTCTCTGTACTTTAGACAAAGAGGCTTCCACATGGCTTCCAAAAAAACGAGAAAAAACGAGGAATTATTTTATTGTAAATATTGTGACTTTAAATGCAGTTATAAGAGTGATTATAGGCGTCATTTAATGACTGCAAAACATAAGGTGGCTTACACAGGCTTCCAAAAAAACGAGAAAATATTATCGTGCGAGGACTTGGAAGTCGAATTACATAAATGCGCATGTGGAACGGTGTATAGTCATAGACAAAGTTTGTACAGACATCAGAAAAAATGTCAACTCTTTCAAAAAAACGAGAATACCACTATTAATCTCCCTATTCCTGAAAATAGAGTAGTCGATGATTTTCAAAATAATGAATCGATTAAGGACTATATTCATGCGATGTTTGAAGCAACTACTCAGACAAATAATCAGATGATGAGCGCACTTACAACACAATTTACACAATTTACATCAGTTCAAGAATCGCATTTTGAGGCGGCACAGGAGCAGACACGACAATTAGTGGAGGCGATAAGTCTGAAAGAAACTCAGATTATTACGAATAACAATACTACAAACAACAATAATCAGTTTAATCTAAACGTGTTTCTCAACGAAGACTGTAAAGATGCGTATACGTTGAAAGATGTGATTAACACAATTGAGTGCACAGTAACGGATCTAGACCGTATGGATAATGATGGGTATGCGGCAACAGTGGTGCGCAAGATCATGGAGTCTATGCAGGACATGTCTATTACAGAGAGACCGATTCATTGTACAGATGCACGCCGGAATACGGTATGTGTAAAGAGTGAGACAGGGTGGGAACGCAATGAGGTTGCTATGAAAAGTCTTAACAATTCAGTGTATAAGGTAGGCCGCTTGTTAGGTAATATGGTAGATGATTGGCGCGATACTTATCCAGACCACTTTCGTGGTTCAGATTTTCGACGTGAGCAGTACCATAGGTTGATTACTAATATTCTGAAAGTATCTGATGGGGAGATAGAAGCGCGCATCGCAAGTAAAGTATGTAAAGGAGTCATTCTGGATCGTAAATCAATAAAGAATCAATATTGAAAAATACAATAGAATATATTAGCCGTTTGCTAATTACAAACTGAACCGTCACTCTCTTCGTCGGATGAAACTTCTGGACTGAAGATAATACTGGTATTTTCATCTTGAAAGTCTAATTGACTGAGAAGTTCTTTATTACATCGTCTCATTTGTTTAGTGAGTCCATAAATACTAGTTATAGTGTCATAACAATTGGTATATGATTTTGCTGATCTTGATAATTTTTGAATTAAATTGTCAAACTCGACGTGCATATTATCTAGTTTATCACGATTATATGCGCATTTCGTACATATCATTTGAACAATAGTATGATATCTACATCTGCATGCGCTACTACCATACGTTTTACTGTTTTCAATGCAACTCATACATTCAATCAAAACATCTGATGTAATTTCAGTCTTACTACATTTACAATCTGATGGATAAAATCGCGAGTCGCTTGGAGGTATTTTTAAAGAGTCCATAGTATATTTGTATAATATATATATGCTAGTCTCACGATAATATCAATTTTAGTAAATTCATATGTATTATAGAATAGATATGAATATGAATATATGAAATTTAAAAATTAAAGCACAGGATAACTAGCCTGCATGAGCATACCACACTGTCCAGCACCGTTGTTGAACTCACTACCGCGTGCTAGATAGATGTAACCATCATCTCCCCAAGTTTCACCCCACGAGTTTTTCACGCGATAATAGTCGGTTCCATCCATAGTTCCGTAGCCTACAGTAAGAACACCATGATCAAGTTGCGTTCCACATCCTCCAGTGAAAACACCAGACTTATAAAGTTGAAAATCCTTTTGGTCGGCTTGAATAGCGATAGAGACAGGTTGATTAGATAGAGCATCCATCATATCTGCATCTGAATTAGGTGGGACATCAACGAATGATTGGATTTTGCTCATGGGCACATTTTCACAGGTAGTAAGGCATGTTCCGGCAGATTTAGTTGTTCCAGAGGTATATTGGTAATCCTCTTCTGAACAAAGACCACCATTATATTCAATCCAACTAAAAGCATTGTCCATAAGACCACCGTTACAACCCAGGTCTTTTCCATGGTTTTTACGGTTGTCACAAGAAACAAGTTGTTGTTCAGAGAAGGATTCAAGATCTCCATTCTTGATGAAGTATGCACCCTCAAGAGCACCCGTGGTAGAGAAAGACCAGCATGAACCACATTGTCCCTGATTTTTGACGGGAGTAACGGCACCCGCCTTAACCCAGTCAACAGATGCTGGTTGCGAGCATCCACCTGTTGTAGCACGGCATGGTGCGGCACCACGAAGGTTTGAGACACCAGTTGGCTTTTGTGTTACGTCGAATCCGAGGAAGTCCTTGAACTCGGAGATTGTCATACCAGAGAATTGGTTGTGACCAAGAGTATATGTAAGGTTACGTGCATTTATGGTCTCAATGTGTTTATCATTTTCAACCCATGCGGCGAATGTTCCATATTCATGTGCATGATTAATAAACTTGACAGCATGTGTCTCAACCCATTCACTAAATCTTTCTTGAATGGTAGTTGCAGAGGTAGTATAAACAGAACCTAAAGCGATGAAAGCGGCTAAAAACGTTCTAGTGAGCATTTTATTAATGCATTACATTAAAATCTATCTATATTGATTTCCCCAATTATTGTGTATGAAAGACCAAATATTTCATATTGTTATGTTATATCGTGCCATCAACAATACGTTTTAACACAGATATATCAATATCGGGTAAATTTGCATGTGCTTCCCAGAAATATCTACAGAATGCCCAAGTAAATTCACAATGTTCAGGATAGTATTCTGGACATGATTTGAGAACTCTTGAATATATTTTGTGTGGAAGAAGTGACAAGTTTTTACATGGAAGAACATAGCATAGTTGAACATATGGCGATACAGGAGAACTCTGGTTATCTGCAATAAACTGTGTATCAAAATAAGGAATATGTTGAATTAGATCTTGTAATAGAGGTGGGTATTGATATTTATATGACCAGTCCCAGTCGGGACATGATGTAGTATAATAGTGAAAAGTCCATTCAAGGCCTTCAAGATAGTTTCTACATATTTGGTGTATACGCATGTCATCAGGTTCAAAATGAAAGAGTGTAGTGTAGTATTTGTATCGAAAAGCGGAGTCGTCTGGATGTATATGTTTTTCAATAGTTCTTTCGTAACAAGGAATGCTTTGAAACTTGTCATATTTCGTTTCAGGTGTATTACATTCTTGGTGTTGGTATCTTTTTTCGCGTTTGTTTCGTAGTTCTAATTCAGAACGAATATAGTTAGGCTCACATTGTGCAATGGATGTAATTACAGAACGTAAGTTTTTCCATATAATTTTATTGGTTTCTCCATTTTGTGTAGTACGAATAATACACTTATCAGTTTTTCCTAAAGTATTTCTATAATGTTCAAGAATCTTGTCTATTCCTCCTGTACGAATATTAAGTGCTGGGAAGTGTGGTAAGAAGTCGTTACCTAATAGAAAACATAAGAATATATAGTCATGTAATCGTCCGTTATGCAGTGATTGTGATGTAGGAATAACTCCCATCATATCAATAACAATATTTTTCGCTAAATGTGGTATATCAAGCACGTAATTTTCTTCTGGTTCAAGGTCAGTATTAATGGATTTAATAAACTCGGGTGTTTCTCTAAATAGATAGATGTGATTACATATATGAAGATGATTAATTGACAGCATAATGAGGTCTGCATCTAGTCCGTATATTACTGTATTTGTGTCCGTATGTTTATCATTGTTATCACGAATATATTGAAATATTTTATGTTCTCCTTCTCCTGCTTCATCTGTTGTGGATATGATAATATTTTTAGTAGTGGTTTTATTTTGAAAATACTTTGTGATTCCAGTATTAAGTAATTTCATAAATCCAGTTCCTGGTGTGATTGCAGTTGTGCTCCATATTTCCTCTTCCTTGTCAAATATAGCATTTGTGATTTTGGACTGGAACCATGATTTATATCTACGGGTACGTTGTTGATCTAGTTTTGCGACAGGTGCAACACCATCAAATGCTATGATTACAGTATCTGAAGGTTGGATAATGTCTATATACTCATCTATTTTAACAATAACTTTTTGAATTAAATGTTTAGCGATATCCTTCTTTTTTTCTTCGCTTGACATGCCATAGTATGAATCATATATAATAGAATTACAATCCATGTAAAGATTATGTATGGATAGTTGTGCATGAATATATTTTTGTAGTATTTCTGGATGATTTTTCACTATATATGAGAAGTAACTTGGTATTCCCATTTTATACTTATTGTATTTGTATTATATACTATTGACACCATACATCTATACTGTTTGATTCATTTATTGTATCATATGAGTTATCATATCACACAATAATAAAATATATTTACCTATATTACGTATTCTGTAAGTGTTTACAATACCAACTAATTCTATTATAAGATTATGCAAAACTCAGTTCCGTCAAATGTTTTAAATATTGTGCATGTAAATGAGTCACATATAACTAATAAAATTGATGATACGAGGTATTCACTTATAAACAGATTAAATCGTTTTACAGAGATTATTCAACGAACGTATATATACATAAGTGGTAACAAAAAAAATAAGATTATTAGAGACAATGATTTAAAGTTGTGTGTGTCTGAATTACGAACGGTTCGAAAAAAAGGTATGGATATTATTACTGATATTCATAAGGTTCAAGGTTCCGAATATGATTCTATTATATCAGATATACAGAACATGAATACATCTTTGTCGAATATTATTAAAAGATGGGGTACAGAAAGTTTTGTAGATTTCTTATATGTTTGTTTTGGTAAAGATTATCGTTCATCGATTCTTAGCGAGGTTGATTCTGATTTAATAGTGTTTCTTGAAAAACAGTTTCATCCGTTACGATATGAGATACATCGTTTAGATATTTCTTCTAATTCAAAAGCGTGTCCAAGCGTAGATGATCTTGGAGGCAACTTGAGTACTGG
>Ga0315315_10003223_pt1 | contig 14980 bp, 26 predicted proteins | sample M140m3416metaG_FD_203699 | JGI IMG/M metagenome (GOLD analysis project Ga0315315, IMG submission 203699) | Ammonia-oxidizing marine archaeal communities from Monterey Bay, California, United States - M1 40m 3416 | ecosystem: Environmental > Aquatic > Marine > Intertidal zone | place: USA...
CTGAGTTGTCGTATTTAACAACATCTTCTGCTGGACTTCCTAAGAAAGAGTTAATTGGGTCTTTTTTGCTTGCTGGGGTAATTCTTGACTCTTTACCATCTTTGAAGTTTGTAATTTTATCATTAGAAAAAGCTTTTGTTGGAGGTAACTCACCAGAACCTTCAAGAATCTTATCAAATACATCTGCTTTTGGTGTTGTTGTTTTTACTTTTTCTGCTTCCATTGTTTTTGCAACAGACTTTAACATTTCATCCATTTTTTTGTCTGAAATATCTCTAATTTCGCCTCTAATAATGTCATCAGTGTAATCAGGAACTCTGTGTACTCCAATTTCCTGAGCAACATCTTTCATTATTGTATTTTCTGTATCTGGGCTTAATCCGCTAGGAAATTCTCTTCTTGTCTCATTTCCTTGGTATATTTCATCAACATAAAAAGGGTCACCCTCTGCGGTTCTGCTATTAAATACCTTTACGCCCTGACCTTCTCTTGGCTGTAATATAGGGTCTGCCAATTCTGCATCAGTTAAGTTCTGTTGGTTTTTAATATCTACTCTAGCATCAACCTCACCTATTTTATTTCCATAATTAGATGGAATGGTGTCTTTAGGTAAAAACTGATTTCCATATGCTGTTTCACTAGGGCTGTTAGTCTTTTGAGTTAGGTTTCCAAATCCAGCACCACTATGATTGCCCTGCATTTTATCAGTAACGTGTCTTAATTCATGTGCCACAACTTCTGGATTAAATTGTATGCCTGTAGGGTAAGAACCATCAGCTTTTCTATAGTGAGCTAAGTTATTTATTACTTTGTTAAAAGCCTGTTGACTTAAACCACCACTGTTTAAAGTGTCGGTTAATGTTTGTCCTACCTTTAACCTGTCTATACCATCAAATTGAAGTGTATTACCTGAAAATCTTGGGTTATCTAAAATATCTGTTTTAGGAGCACCTTCTTTTGCAATTCTTCTATACGAATCATCGACTAAATTTGTGGCTTCTCTGTAAAATAAATTTGCTTTTAGCTCTTTTAGGTCTCTAGCTTCTATAGCAGTTAAGTCATCTGGTGATTTAGCTAATAATTTTGTAATTTTAGGACTTTTTTCTGCAAACCTAGTTAATGCCAATTTAGCTCTTTTTGCTATTTGCTCTTGTGTTGCAGGGTCTTGTATATTAAGGTCTTTTAGAATTTGCTGTGCTTCTCTTGTTTGCTTGCCTATTTTTGAATTGCCTACAAAGCTAGTTCCATGATTTCCTACAGTTATGTTTACACCTTCATGTGTTTGAGGGTTAATTAACCAAGGAAAGTCATTAATTTTATCTGCATTTTCTTTACCATACAGTTTTTCTATGTTTGAATTTTGGTATATCTCACCTTGAGTAAGTAAAGTTGCATTTAAGTCTGACCTATTCTTTCTGCTGTTGTTTATTTTCTTAGATACATCACCACCATCTAAATTCCACTTTTGCACTAATCTAGCTTCTTCTTTTGGGTCATTATTAAGAATGTTAGTTCTGTTGCCTGTTCGATTGCGTAATATATCTGCTATGTTTGGTGATGTAATTGTATCTTTATCACTAACAATATACTTGTATCCACCATCAATCTTTCTAATGACTTTACCTTCTTTATCAAAGTATTCTTTTGTCATTTGTGCAGATACTTCTTCTTCTTCTGCCTTTGTTAAGTCTTCGACATCTTTATTGTATAATTCTTGGCTTAGTTTTTTCTCTATACCATTAATTACTGACATACCAGCAACTTGCTCACCAGTAACTACATTTTTGCCTGCGTTATCAAGATTAACTTCCATTGCCATTGTATTAGGCTTAATCTTGTCATCAACTACTTTTCTAGTTGGTATTCCATCGTTTGCTTTAGCGTACTGTAAGAAATCTGTGTTAAATCCACCTGTTAGTGTGTCATTAACTGCTCTTCCTGCATCGCCTGCCAAATCAGATAATCCTGAGCCTACTGATTTAATATCGTTAGAAATAGTATCATAAATACTATCTAATCCTTGATTATACTTTTTACCAAGGAATTCAGCTCCATCGTATAAGCCTTTAGCACCTGTTCTCAATAGCTTTGTGCCACCTAAAGTAGCTAAATCAGCCCCTAAAAATCCAGCATCAAACTTTTGCATACCTGTAGTGGTGTTGCCATCAGCTAGGTTATTAAAGAAATCACCAGCTTCCCCAATAGTTAAATTAGCAAATCCGCCTTCACTATCAGGCTTTGTTCTATGCTCTTGTGGTATAAATTGCTGATTATATTCAGATATTTTATTATTTACTGTTCTGTTTGCATCTACAACATCATTTAAACCACCGCCTATAGCTCTAAAGAAATCACTTGTACCTTTGTGGTAATTATTATAAAACTGTTGCTGTTTTAAAGCCTCTTGAGTTGCAGGAATCCCTAGCTGTCCGCTATAACTGTAGTGTTGTGAATCTCTACCAGCGTTATATTTAACTCTGTTGTATTCATCATTTTCTGCTAATAGTTTATCATAAACATCACCCATTTATTTTTGCCATCTTATCTACAGCTTGTATCATGTTCTTCATGTCCTTATCTGCCATATCTGAGTGAGAGTTTCTTTCTTTTAGCATAAATTCTGCTTTTTCTAACTTCATTTCAGCTTCAAATTTCATTTTTTCAGCCATAAGATTAGCTAGGTCTTTTTCTGCCTCTAAAGCTACTTTATCAGCCTCTAATTGATTTTTTTGTCTAGCTATCTCTAAATGCTCTTGCTCCATTTGAGCTTTTATTTGTGCTTTTTCCATTTCTAATTGATTCTTTTGAGCATCTGTTTGCTGTTTCATTTGTGCTTTTTGTATTTCAGCCTTAGCAATAGCCTGTGAAGCTTGTACTTCAGGTGGCGTTTTATCTTGCTTACTATCTGCTTCCATGACTTGTGCCATAGTTGCATCATCTATCTCTTTAATGAACTGACTATCGTCTCTGTAACCAGAAGCGTTAATGAACTTAGCAAGAGTCTCTCTGTATTGTTTTAGTGTGACTAAAGGGTTAGCTAGTCCATACTGTTGCAATACTTGTTCTTGTTTAGCTAATATCATCTGTAGCATAGCAATCTTCTCATCACCTGTACCATTACCTAAACCTACATTAATAGATACATTGTATTGGTTATCCCATTCTCTTGGGTCTATGTTAAGTGGCTTACCATTAATAGCTAATGCTCTTGGCTCATTTTGATACTTACATACAAGATGTAATATCCCTTTCATTAGGTTCTTAACGCCAGTATCTGCAAAGATACGAGCTATAAGTTCTAGTTTACCTTGTGATTGAGCTGTCATGGTTGCAACAGCAGTAGCTGATACATTCTGTAAGACATTAGCATCTAAGCCTTGATTCATATCACTCACGCCAGTTCTCTTAGCTTGTACGCCATCTAAATACTCAAGCATAGGGAATGATTGTCCTGCACTACTTTGTACTTGCATAGGTACGATAGCATTAGGGTTCTTCATTCTAATGATACCACCAGCAGTTGAGTTAAGTAAATCATCTAAGTTTACTTGTCCTTCTACTGCACCTACTCTACTGTTATTCGTTAGGTAGAGGTTATCTAGCATTTGTCTTGTGATTGTTGACTTAATGAACTGTAGCTCCATTGTTCTATCAGCCATAGATTGACCATAGAATGTATGAGGTACTGGGAAAGGACATAGGCTATAGAATGGAACATAGTCTATCTCTTCATCTGATAGGATAGTCTTACTTGCATAGCATATTCTGTGTTTCTTAGCTAGACCATCTTTATCACCAATGTCTATATAACATTCATAATAAGCTATTAAGTCTTGGCTTGGGTCTGTGTTGTTTACATCTGCATTAACAGGGTTATATTCAAACCCATCAACACCTAATCCTACTTCATCATCTGTTGCAAGCCCTGCTACTAAATTCTTATCGTAACCCATAGATACCAAGTCACTTCTAGTCAGCATCTTTCTTTGTGCGACAAACCTTGCATCGTCTATACAATCAGCGTGTCTGTCTATCATAAACTCAGCATTACTTACATTCTCTATTTTAACTCTGCTTGCATCTACTGTTTTCTTTAGTTTAACATTAAAGGTGCTAGGTGCATTTTGTACTAAAGGCTCACCTGTCATTGGGTCTACACCTACTGGCATAGGCTCACCCATAATCTCTTCTTGTGCTACTATCTCAACGCTAGGCTCTTGCATTAGCATAGCTAACTCATCTTGGCTTAACGCAAAGTATTCTTCTTCGTTAGCATCTTCTTCTACATTCCAGTAAGCCTTTACAATACCTACTTTATTGACCAGTGCATCCCAGAACCAGTTGTGCATAAGGATAGCACCTGCATTATCTTTATTGAAGATGTGATTGACATATTGGGTGACATTCTCAGCTACTGTGGCATCACCATCATTCTGTGGTGTGAACTCTACTACATCTACTGATTGAGTGAATATCTTTAAGAGCTGTGGTAGGGCGCCATCTACAGCCTCTGCTACTTCACGAGTAGTGACACTAGACTTACCTGATACTTCATTACCATAGGGCTTACCTAAGTAATAGTCTGTAGCTCTTTGCACATCACCATCTACCTCTCTGTAGGCATTTTGTGAGTCATCAATATAGTTATCTAGTAACGCTTTTAGTTGTTCTTCTGTTAGTTTTTCTGCCATGTTTATCCGTGTAAGTATTTTGTTATGCCTAATAGATATATCGTTAAGGCTGTAAAGTTCATTGCTATTAGTGCTTTATCTTTCCACACAAAGCTAATGTATATCCATCCTATTGTGGGAAGCACTGCTATATATAAGTTTGCAGGGTATATGTTTCCTGCTGTTAGTATCATGCTTAATATGATAAGCAATGAGCTTATCCACTTGACTGTATTCAGCATTTATTCTCCTTTTAATGATTAATACTTTTTGTTGAAGCTGTCCATTAGGAAATCTCTTTGTTGTGGCGTGTCTACATTAGGTCTTCCACCCATTGCTTTTTTTGCATTGTTGACAAATTGTCCTAAGAAGTCTGTCTCATTCTGTGTTGGCGCACCTCTTCCACTCATATAAGTTTCCATGCTATTGATTAATTCAGGTGAATCTTCAAATACGTGTTCTTGTGCAGGTGCTTGTCCCATCTGTTGTCCCATCATTGGGTTGATTGAATTTGGTCTAATTGGCTCAAACTTTGGTGGTTGCCATTTAGGCTCAGGGGCTTGTCCTATCTGTTCTTGTTGTCCGCCTAGTAAACCACTTTGTTTAATTTGCGCAAGATATTGCATTTGGTTTATAAAAGTAGCTTCATCTATAGCGCCTTTAGCGTATAACCTTCTTAGTTCTAATTCATCCATGTTTATTCCTATAGGTATTGTTGTTTATAGCTTTCGCCATCGTAAGTTGTTTCAAAGGGCTTATCCCAATTAGTTCTTTTTGCTGTTGATGAGGTATCTAGTCCCATTGCTAGGTATCTAAAGGCATCACTTCCGTGTGAAGACCAATCATGCAAAGGCTTCTCTTGGAAGACATTGAGCTTCTCATTAAAGACTCGTCGATAGTTTCTCAAGCACTCGACTCCATGCTTGGTTGTATCTTTATGAAACCAACAGTTAGATAGGAACTTCCTTACACCTTGGATGCCATCATCTACTGTATGCTTAGGGCATATGTCAATATTCAGCCCTGCATCCGTTAGGAACTCATACCTAGACTTGCCTGTCTGCAATTCTCTTACGTTGACATCATGAGGGAGGATATGGTTGTAATCTCTATAGCCCTTCTCGTTTAACCATCCGATGTAGTGGTCAAGACTCTCACCTGAAGCCTCATAGTAATCCATAAGCCTTACCTCTCCTCCTATTGTCTCTGCTACCCAAATAGAGGTGCTGTCACTCATACCTAAGTCCCATGCTGTGACTTTCTGCGTTGCTTCCTCTGAAGGTATCTCTCGGATATGGTTGCGGTCTGTTAGGTCTTTAATCAGCTCTCCATAGTATGAGCCAACTATAGGACTGTCAAAGCTTATCTCAAACTCTTGGTCGTATTTAGACTGACCCATTGCCTTCTCTGCATCTCTTAGCTCTGCCTCTGGTATCAGGTTTGTCTCTGATGCTTTGAACTCTTTAAGAACCCAACCCTCGTTAGAAGGATTATCTGCAAAGTCCCTAAGCTCTTTGAAGTGGTTGCTTCCCTTTGGTGTACCTATGAAGAGAGCCCATCCCAAGCGGTCAGAGAGTGCAGGTCTTAACACTTCAGTAAATAGAGAAGGGTGAACATCTCCATACTCATCGACCACGACCCCATCAAGATATATGCCTCGGAGTGCATCAGGAGAGTCTGCGCCATATAAAGATATGCGCCTTCCTAAGAAGTCCACTCTTAGCTCTGATACGTTAGCCACTCCTCCAAGCGGTCTCGTATAGTCCACGAGGTACTGCCATGCAATCCTCTTAGCTTGGCTGTAAGTAGGGGCGATGTAAGCTAATTGCGGGTTTTCTTTAGTGCAGTTAAGAGCCGAGTGTATAAGCTGATTAATTGCGCACACAGTTTTCCCCATCCTGCGGTGACATACTGCCACAGCCCACCTATTGTCTTTGATAGCTTTGTGAATCTCTTTTTGAGGTGGTCGGGGTTTGTAACCTGTCTCAACTGTCTCAACGCTTTCGTCTTCATTAATATCCTTGGTTTCCATGTCACTCTCCTATCTATTCTTAATTAAAAGCTCACCACGAGCCTTATATGAGCCTTACTCGTCAATCCCTGTTACTACTTTAACTGTTGTAGTGCCTTCGTTGTGAATTGTCTCTGTTGCTTTGCCATCAACCCTGTCCATCACGATATTAGCTGAGATGTGGCTGTTGTTACCCTCTCCCGCATCATCTACGAGCTTTCGGCATATCTTGTCAAGTTTCTCTGGATTCTGTTTCAATATCATCTTTAATCTTTTCGCGAAGAGTCTGTTCTCTTTACTAGAATTTGTGTTGTTTTTTGGTGCGCTCATAATTGTTTGTTCTCTTATCTATTTGATTCTATTATATTATTGTCATAAAACTGTCATATAAGTGTCATAATTTATTGTGATGCTTACTCTCTAAACTGTAATAATTGGTGGGGCTTTTAGACTGCTCAGGAGAAGGAAGCAGAGCCCCGAATGAAATTTATTTATCTGTTATTTAACATCAAATTTATTTGGTGTTATCTGTTTGCTACGTACATTGTTACCTCGAATCCGAAGCGCATTTCTGTAGCTTGTGGCTTAGTCCATTGCATAATGTTTATCCTTTATATAATCGTTAGAAGATACAAGGTGAAATGAGAGAGAATATTCTCAGGTCATTCGTGATGTAATGAAAAGGAAAATGAAGCTTAAAAGGCTCTCTCTTAGAGTGCTCAGTTATCACCCCCTCTTCCTATACCTAAAGCCTATTTTCATTTTAAAACTCGAATCCCTTGCTATCAGAGGCTCTCAGGCTGTTAGTGGGGTACACGAATTCCAAGGGGTTATTTTGTTACATTACTGGGGGTTTTTAGCTGTATCAGTCAGATAAGCAAATCCCTTGCTATGACTGCGATTTGCCATAATTTGTATACTATATGAAGGTAGTAATTAACAACACAAGGAGAGCAATATGGATAACTTTAACCAACACGTAGTAGATTTTATGAATAGCAATAGATTTGACGTTGAGGCTTACGTTGATAAGTTCATCACTGATTACAACAGAGCTTGCTATGAATCAGGCAATATTGATAAGCAAGTGTAATTGAGTCAGATAAGCGAATCCCTTGCTATCAGAGGGATTTGCCATATTTTGTATATATATTGAAGGCAGTAACTTAACTAAAGGAGATTATTATGAAATTAGCATCTAAAAGAATACAAGAGGTTTTAAAAGAGGCGGACTATATGCAAGTTAAACTTCACTCAGCAACTAAGCACGGTGAAGCACAACACCTAGCTACAGAGCTTACAATAGCTCTTAGGAAGGTGCAGGAACTTAATGAGGCACAACAGCAGGCGCAATTCGATTATGAGTGCTTAGAAAATAAACTAAAATATATTAAATAGGTCGAAACGCTCGAAAGGGCGTCTCAAGTTTTTTACTTGACTGATGAGACCATCAGAAAATTAAAGGAGATTAATATGATATATTTAAGCGACGAAGTAAACATGGACGATGAGTTTGATTATCTTGGAGAGACTTATTTTAATCCATTGAAGGAGTCAGTCTACAACACTTGGTGGGATAATACACAAGGAGAGTAATATGAAATATAATCGAAGTGATAATATTTATATGGTTAAGAGAGATGTTAATAGCTTCTCTCTTAGCTTTGCAAATGAGAGGGATGCTGAAGATGTTTGTATTCAGTTCAATCAAGACTTGCGAGATTCTTTTGGGGATGACTACCCTAAAGAGTTTTATGTTCAGCAAGCGATGCTTTATGGTGCTGATGATGCTGAGAATTTTAAGAACAGCAAACAATCAAGGCTTGACTCTCTGGCGAGAGTTGGGCTTAACTTTCGAAGAGGAGAGTAATATGAGTAAATGGCTAGATAAAAATTATATTGATTTAGTCAATACCTTCGAGCGAGACTACGAGGTAGGGGTTGAATTATGTAAGAAACATCAAGTATCTTCTTTAGATTACTTTAATAAATTGGATGGTAATAAATATTTTTCAGCTAATTTTTTGAAGTTTCACTTGAGAGATACTTATTATTTTTTAACTTTAGACAGAGATATAAGGGGAGAGTAATATGAGTATCATTCAAACAGTAAATAAAAGTCAATTTATAGATAATCTATTAGCCGACGACTACGCCTCATGGACTTACGAGGATGCTGAAGCTCTTTTTCATTACTATGAAGATTTAAGCGACGATACAGGCGAAGATGTAGAACTTGACCGCGTAGCTTTGAGATGCGAATGGACGAGAGCCGACAGCATCGACGAAGTTATCGAGGACTATGACGACATCGAAAGCCTCGAAGACTTACAAGACAGAACTCAAGTAATTGAACACGAGGGCGGGGTTCTTTTATTCGTTGCTTTTTAAAGGAGAGCTTTATGGTTTTTGAGATGCTAGTTTTAGGGGCTTTTGTCATTATAGCTTTTAGAAGTTTAATAGATTTAATTCAATTTATAAGGAGAGTATTATGATGAGTTTACACAAGTGGGATGGTGTAGGTTATGTAGTAGACAGCAGGGACGAAGAGGTCGAGGTAGATATAGACATTGGTTATGATATTGAAGGGGACGACGTGGGAAGGTTCGCAATAATTAACCAAGCCTCTTACGTCGATGATAAAGGTTTTATAAGGCGTTACATTTTCAGCGACTCAGAGCGTGAAGCTTACGAGGAGGAGATTAATGATGCTTTAAATGAAGAGCCTTATTTTGTCGGCGGTGATTTGGAGGGATATTAATATGGCTATCTTTATCATGGTTTTATTAATGGTTCTATTCTTTGCAAACATAGAAGCATTTTTTAATATCTTTTTGCTAGGGCTTGTGTTGTTTGTTGTGGGCTCTGCTACTATGGGCTTATATAATTGGGCTTTAAGTGTTTAGGTCGAAACAGCCGAGAGGCTGTCTGCACTTTGTGAGTGCACTGATGAGACCATCAGCAACTAGAAGGAGATTGTTATGAATCACCACGAAAGGAAACAGCAGGAAGAGGCGTATCAGCTCAGGCTTATCTCAGAGTTCGCAAGTCTAGTGCTTGCAGAGGGCTCTCATTCTGTTCTTAATGAAATGATAAGACAGAATAAGGAGGGATGGCAGGAGATGGAGGCTTACTTTGACATGGTGAGATAGTTTTAAGGCTCGCCATGAGCTTTTTATTTTTAATTAATAGGAGTATGTCATGATTAACTTTTTAATCGTGCTATGGGGCTCTCTTGCAGTTTTTGGAGTCCTTGCTTTAGCATTAGAGACAATTTTAGGAGAGTAATATGAAAAGAATCTTTACACACTCGGCAATCGATGCCGATGGATGGACGATAAGAAAATTTTTATCCTTACGCGAAGCCCGACATTTTGCCGAGCGTAACGGGTTGAAAGTAGTAGCAACGGGTGAAAAACAGCAGACCCAAAGAGACTTATATAAGCAGAGCCTGTTGGAGTGTGGCTTTGCACCTTTTTAATGCTGTTTAGAGCTCATATAAGCCCCGCCACGCCTTCCAAATTTTTTTTTGGTAGGTTAGGCAGGGTGATTTTTTTTGCAATTTTTTTTTGATTTTTTTTCCGCGCGCTATTTTTTTGGTAGTACAGTAGTGTACGGGATTTTTACGAGGAGTATTAGTTATGAGAAAAATAAAGACTTGTTCTGTTTGTCGGGGAAATTCTATATTCCAACAACATAACAGAGGATGGTGTGGTACAGTAACAATGATGGGTATGTTCAATCACTTTGGGCATTGTATTAAGAAAGGAGTTGACTCACCTGAGTTAGCTAAATACGAACTTTTACAAGGAGAAAAATAATGGATAAAGTATGGATAGTAGAAGAAACAAGAAACGATGGCACATCAGCAATATTAGATGTGCATAAATCACTAGAATCAGCAAAAGCTTCTGTATTGGATTGGGAAAAGTATGATGATGATAGTGTTCAGTTTTATACAGTAACAGTTATGAAGCTACAAGGAGAAAAATAATGGATAAAGTAAGAGCAGAAGCGTTAGCACAATGGAAGGAAGAGCATTTTGGTAGTAGTGCAGGATTTTCAGATTACTATGATGTTAAAACTGATTATAGAGATAACCCTGAAGCTTGTTGGGATTACGGGGAGGATTATTAATGTCAACATTAAACATAATGATAGCAGAAATACTAGAAACAAAAGAAATAAGTAAGAGGTCAGTAGTAGAATTAGAATCATATACTTATGATGATGATTGTAACTACGAAAGTGCTATTGAGTTTGAAGCATTAGCTCATGTTTTAGCAGAGGCTATGACTGCAAAAGGTAAGAGAACTCATCTTAAATTATACAATGAAGGTATGTATGAGTATGGCGATGAGGATTTTGTAGGGTTTGATGAGGAAGATATTGACCTCAAAGGGCATAAGCCTTTAAAAATACTTACAATGAAAAATATTGTATTGTCTTCATCAGAGAAAAAGTCTTTAATCATGAAGCTTAGTTATGATGATAAAAGATACCTTGGTAATTGGATGTTAGATAATGAGCTTACTCTTGAGGTTGATGATGACTATAAAGAGCTTGATGGTGAGCTTAATTTTGACACTAAAACATCTTACATGGATGGTGTTGAGGTATTTCACAATAATAAATACTAGGAGGTGCTATGAAGTATAGGCAACAAAATAAAGCTAATGGTTATTTAGACTCGTTAGTAATAAGAGCTGAACAACTAGCTAGTTATGTAATAAGAAAAAACAAGCCTCCTCATGTAACTTTAGAGAGGATTGCTAACCTTGCTGAGAAAGCTATGAACTATCAACATACTAGAGTTCATCATAGGTCTGGTAAGGTAGTGTCAGATAATAGAGCTAACAGGAAAGAGATGCAAGAAAAACAAAGAAAGAAATGTTTAGACAGGATTTGGGATGCTTATCAGTTAGTTCAAGAGCGTGAAATAATGCACAAGAACTCTAAAGGCAAAGATGAATCTTGGAATAATGCAAAGCAAGACCTTGTAACTAAAAAGTATGTATCAGAACCTATTTATTATTACGGAGACCACTTTGAATATGTAATGGGTGATGAGTTACATGGTTACAAGGCACAAGGCAGAACCCCAATTAGGGATTCTAATTATAACGGAGAGAAAAAAGGAGAAGACGAATGAAACCATTAAACGCATTATTAGTAGTAGTAGCAGTGTTTGCTTTTTGCGCATTGCAAATAGAGAGGGCTAGAGCTGATGACATATACAACTCTAAATCAGACTTTAATAGTATTTATAAGGATGATGGTTCAGTAGTAAATGTTTATGGTGCTGAGGAGTCAGGTGTAGTCATTAAAGATGGTGAGGTTGAGTATTATGTAGTGCCAAAATCTGATGGCTCACCCACTTTTGTGTATGATGATGAGTTACTTATCTGCACAAACACAGGGTGTTACTAGGCAAACGCTACAGTAGTGTACGAAGTTTTTATGAGGAATTTCGTGTACCCCACTTTACTGTTATTTGGTTTTATAATCAACAACTTGCAAGTGGATTTTTAAAATAGGCTTTAGGTATATAAGGAGGCATAAATATGGAAGAGGATTTAGAAATTAATTATGTAGAGCAAGAGTCGACAGAAATGCCTGAAGAAGAAGCTCAATGGTCTCATGAAGTTTTAATGCAGTTTGAGCTATTGATTGACTCTTTAGGAATTGAAACAGTTATGTTTTTGTTAGACGAAGAGCATGAAAATATTATCAATTCTTGGGTAAAAGACAAGGTTGATATACAACATAGGAGTAAGCAGTAAGTATGCGTTAAATATACTACATTCTCTAACGATGTTTTTTGTAGCAAAAAGCGTTAGGAAGTAGTGTTAGTAAGTAATCTAGATGATTTAAGTGTTACATAAGTCTCTGGGTTATGGGTTATGGGTTATTATATATATAATAGCACTGTTATTTTAATTTTAAAAAGGAGCTATAATGCGATATTATAAACACAACATCGGTGATTTTTTAGCCGATACACATTATCTTTCTAACGAGAGATTAGCAGTATATACAAAACTTGTATGGGAATATTACTTACAAGAGAAACCAATCACTGTTGATGATTACAATGAAAAAGCTTACGAACTAAAAACAGATGAGCCTACATTAAGTTATATTTTACATAAGTATTTTTGGTTAGATGAAGATATAGACAACGAAGTCTGGAGACATAGAAGGATTGATGATGAGTTAGGTAAAATGACATCAGCAAATGTCCAAAGGTCAGAAACAATGAAAAACCATTGGAAAATAAATTCAGACTCTAAGATAAATGGCTTTGAAGAATTTTGGAGTTCTTATCCAAATAAAAAAGATAAGCAAAAAGCAAAAAAAGCTTGGTTGAAACATTCACCTAACTTAACAAAAGTATTAAGTGCTTTAAAGGCTCAGAAAAATTCAGAGCAATGGAAAAAGGATAACGGGCAATTTATACCATTACCTACTACATGGCTGAATGGCGCAAGATGGGAAGATGAAGTAACCACTAAGGAAGTTAAGAAAATTCATTACACTAACTAAGGAGAAATTATGAAATCAGTAGACATAAAAGGTAAGCAGTACATCATGGTTAATGAAAGAATTAAAGAGTTTAGGAAGCAACATCCTAACGGACAAATTCTTACTCAGGTCATGGCAAATGCAGATGGTCAAGTAATGTTTCAAGCTAAGGTTATGGTTGAGGGTGTTTTAGTAGCGACTGGTCATGCTTATGAAAAAGAAGCAAGTACCTTTATCAACAAAACTTCTTACATTGAGAACTGTGAGACATCTGCTATAGGAAGAGCATTAGGGGTCTATGGGATTGGTATAGATGCAAGTATAGCATCAGCCGAGGAAGTAGGTAATGCAGTTAAGCAACAGGAGGACTTTATATGAGTAACGTAGAATTAATCCAAGGTTCTGATGAATGGTTTAAAGTTAGGATGGGTAAAATTACTGCAAGTAAATTATCTGACCTAATGAAAAAAACAAAATATGGAGAGTCGACATATAAAACTAGACTCAGAATGGAGCTTGCTATTGAAAGGATAACTGGTAAATCTGCCAGTCCTAATTTCATGAACCAAGCTATGCACGATGGCGTTGAGCGTGAGCCTGATGCTAGAACTTTGTTTGAAGCAACAACAGGAAAAGAGGTTGCCCTTTGTGGTAGCTTTGACCATCCTGAAGTAGTAAACAGTAGTGCAAGCCCTGATGGATTGATTAGAGGTGAAAATGCTGTGTTGGAGATTAAATGCCCAACTCATGTAACTCATGCTAAGAATCTTTTATCAGATACAATGCCAAGAAACTATGAGTATCAAGTTCAATGGCAAATAGCTTGCACAGAATCTGACTTTGCATATTTTGCAAGTTATCATCCAGACTTTCCTCCTGAGCTTAGACTCAAATGGGTTAAAGTTTTAAGAGATAACATGATGATTCTTGACATCGAAGATGCAGTAAGGCAATTTGATATAGAAGTAGAAGACTTAATTATTAAACTTAAAAAAGGAGCAAATAAAGATGGCTGAACAATATGATAACACTAACTCATTCGCGCTATTTAAAAATGAGAAAGGTGACAACGAAGCAAGACCTGATTACACAGGTACAGTAACATTAGAAGGTGGTAAGGAAATGAGAATGGCTTGTTGGATTAGGGAAAGTAAGTCGGGGGTTAAATTCCTCAGCGGTAGGCTTTCAGAACCACAGGTGCAGTCTTCAGATGCAGGCAGTAATGCCAGTGTAGAAGGTGCAGACATACCATTCTAATACAGGAGGTTCTGAATCACTTTGATGGAGTTCGTGAAACGGGCAATGGACAGTATTCGTGTCGTTGCCCTGCACACGAAGATAAGAGTGCATCACTAGGAATTAAGCAAGGAGATGGAGATAGAATACTTCTAAATTGCTTTGCAGGTTGTGATGTTAAATCAATCTTAGAGAGTGCAGGACTGGAGTGGAAAGACATACTGCCTGACAATAAATTATATCAAGCAGAAAAACATAGCTTTAATCCTTTTGCAGTATTGAAGATGATTAGAGATGAAGTTTTATTAATAGGTTTAGCTAGTGTAGATATTAGAGCGGGTAAACCACTTAACGATAAGGAACATGATAGATTATTAAAGGCTGTAGGCAATGTTAGGGATGCTTATAGCAAAACTAAATAGGAGAAGACATGGTTACACAAACATTAGAAGATATATTAGTAACCGATAAAGAAATTGAAGGTTACATGAGTAAAAGGGACAATCAAGAACATCTAAAGATTAAAAGCCCTAATGAG
>Ga0315315_10003226_pt1 | contig 14976 bp, 8 predicted proteins | sample M140m3416metaG_FD_203699 | JGI IMG/M metagenome (GOLD analysis project Ga0315315, IMG submission 203699) | Ammonia-oxidizing marine archaeal communities from Monterey Bay, California, United States - M1 40m 3416 | ecosystem: Environmental > Aquatic > Marine > Intertidal zone | place: USA...
CGTCGACTGCAGCAACGTCATTAGAAGTGTCGCCATTTAAACTAGCAGCAAAAGAACTTTGGGCCTTCATCATACGCTCCATGGCTCGTCGCTGAGCCGCCTTCCGAGCCTCGCGGGCTTTGGCGCTCATTCCTCCAGCCTCACCAGTTCCTGAGCCATTTTTAGTCTCTTCTTTTGGCCACAAATCGGCCAAATTGGCGAGCATTCCACTGACTAAGTCCCGAATGTTAGGATCAATGATCGACTCGGAAGTGGAAGTGTCTATTAATAGTGTGGTCGTTGAGCGATGCCTAGCGCCACTCGAAGCCCTTTCACTGGCAGCACCGACACTTGGGGCACCATCAGCTACAGAATCTACAAGGCGGAGAAGCCACTTCAAACCATCTGCGGCCAAAGATCTTGCGCCGCCATTTCCTTCATCTCGATCGCCCCCCTGGTTTCCGCTAGAATTGTCTGCTCTATTTTCGTATAGGGCAATCAGAAGACCAAGGATAGACCCACGGTTTGCGCCACTTCCTTTCGATGGAAGCGGTCCATTTGGTGCTTTTCGTAGAGCCCAGATGTCTTCAAGTCTCTCAGGCATGTGCACAAGACGATTAAGGTACGAATTTAGAGACAAGCCCGATGAAAGATCCCTACTTTCGACATCAAGGGCGTGGGAGAGGTGAAGGGATGCGCATTCTTCAAGCGTATGAGCTTGCAAAGTCAATATCTGCAGTATTTCAAGTAGTGATATCGACGATGCGGCCACCGTTTCTGTAGAGAAATGTTCCGCCTGCTCGCTTGATCGCTTACTCCTTTTCGACGAGGAAGGCGAACGTACGTAACTGCGCCGAGGTGGACTTCCAGCTCTATAAGTAGATTCCGTGGACATAGTTGGCGAGATAACGTCCATAGCGTTTTCGCCAGGTCCCTTCGCGGGAAAAAAGTCCCCATCACTATCCATCTCTGAAAGGGGTTCGTCCGGAGGCAGCCATTTTCCCCCAAAAAGAGCGAACATCAATCCTCGGCGAACAGAGCCATCTATGGCTGGTAGATGTAGAAGCAAGCGGCAAGCAATAAAGCGGGGATGAGCACTTGGAGGTGGTGTGACAAGTGGTAAACATTTGGCGTATCCACCACCCCGTGGTGAACCGGGAGGACCAGGAGGCGAAACTTTATGTCGCCGCAAGCGCGAAATGGTATCCATAGCATGCTGGTGTTCGTGTCGTCGTAGATGGAAAAAGTTAGGGTCGTATTCATCGCTGACCTCTGCTTTTAGTTCATAAGAGGGTGCACCCGTCGACCTCGAGCCTAAGCTCTTTACATTTCCGACCTCCTTCAGAACTTGAGCAAAAATAGCCCTGAACGATGTAGCCGAATCCGCATCCCCGCCATCAAAATCGTCTCGCCGTGTAACTGCCCCAGAGACAGCGGCCATAGCTTCTGAATGCGATCGCGGCTCGGCAGCAAGAGCATGCAAAAGTTCTCGCTTCATGTTGCATCTCAATGCAGTAATATCCGTAGAAGACGTTGGCGCAGGCGATGGCAGTTCAGTAACAAGTACGCAGATTGTTGAAAAGAAGCACTCCATGAGCGCAACGGCATGATCAGGATCTTGCATCCTTGGCGGGTTCACCCAAGCCGAGCTCGCGCGTCTCGGGCTCCCTCCAGAGCCGATGCTCCCAGTGGGGGAGAAGCCCCCACCTCTTCGTTCGAGATCGCAAAGGTATCCATCAAGGCTAAATCGACTCAACATCAAGGAAAACACCCGTCTTGCCCCGAGACCTACGCTGAGGCCGGCGGCAGAAAATTGGACCAGAGCTAGGTCCAGGTCACGGAAAGACCTGCATAGAGGCATACTACCGTAGTTGAGTGCCATGCCAGCAGCTGCAGAACCATTCCTTGCCCAAAGGTGCCTTTCAATCTGTTGGCTGGCCACAAGGCAGCGAAGGGGATGGTCACACAGGCTGTGGATAACTTTTGCTGCTGCAATGGAAGCGGACACAAATCGAGATCTTGATCTTCTTGTATGGGCCTCCGGAGAAGAGCATTCCGGTCCGGCCGCCCAGACGACACGACAGTTGGATGATCGGATGGTAGGTCGAATGAGAGAAGCAAGCGCATGCGGAAGTTTTTTTACATCTGAAGCCTCATCATCTAGTACGGGCAGTTTCCACCAACCCCTGGGGTCGGCATCCCGCTGTGTGTACGACACGGTCACGCTACATATGCTTCGAATGCTTCTGGCGAGAGCTCTGTGAAGCGGCAGGTGGAAAGAAATACAATCTCCATTAAGTGGCGTATGAGGGCATCGAAGTGAGTCCCCCATCACAGCTGCCCGAACTGTACTGCCTTTGCTAGAAGCTCCTGGTTCTGCCTCCCTTTTCAGCGCGAGTTCCAGAAGCTCGAGTTGCGCTTCAGTCATCTTTACGCTCGTGGCACAAGAAAGAGCAATAGTGGCGACTGCTGGGGTTGATCCAATGGCCCCATTGCTGCTTAGACCATCTTCAGAGGTAATCCCCATCTGAGTACTATTAAGGTGGAGTGTGGATCGCTGCAAGGCTTCCTGCTGACCCAGATCTTCCGACGCACTCGACGAGATAGGTTCGCCTGTTTCTAGCATTCCTTCGCGATAGAGCCAGAGCTTAATCTCCTTAAGCAAGGATGAAATGAGGTTTCCCATACCTCTTCGAATATTCTCAATATTTGAGTCGGTCATAGCAGGGCTTTCTGCCAGGGCATCATAGGCGCCGGCAAGATTGAGGCTCAATCCGAATGCCTCAAGCCACCGATTCTTTTCGTATTCAACATGCCCCCCAGAGATGAGGCGTTTTTGTGGATCCATTCCCTGTCCCAAGCGCAGGAGACGAGCCCAAATGGTTGGGAATGTCAGGTAAGTAGACGGATCAATATGTGGAATGTCAGACAAAGGCATATGATGCGCATCAGAAGTTGATGCTGTGGCTGCTGCAGTAAGGAGTAATCTCATTGCAGTACTAGGAGTTTCGAAAATATACTCTAGGTCCCGGAGCAGGTGGGGCAGGCGCTTGTGTTTTGTAGAGCGCGAATCAAGGAAACCGTCGTCAGGTGCGGCGGGAAGAAGCGTCGCCATAGGATGCTCACCAGCCTTGTAAATCAAGGCAGGATTTACGATTAGGCCCGCACCACTTGAATCGACAGTCTCGCCATTATTGACATTTTGAAGAGCCCTCTCCACCTCTTGAGTTGAGCCCAGAAGGTTGGTTTGGATACATCGAACCACGTTGTGAGCAACAGGAATCGATTTCACATTCCGGGCCATTGCTGCGGAGTCGAGATCCTCCGAGTCGCTGCAAAGGAGCTTTGCGACTGAAGACGAGTTTCCAAGTGCGCGCACAAGACTTCCAGCGGTGAAGATCTGAACGGACATCGCAAGCGGCGAATCAGACTCAGTACCAACTCCAGAGCAAAACAAAGTAGAGAGAGGACGATAAGCAACCCCTCCAAGCGCAGCCGCGAAACGTGATTTGAATCTAGCGTCGACAAACAAGGAAAGAAAGAGGGAGTGCATAGCCTTACGAATGGATGCCGTAGGGTAAGGATCATGGAGAAGAAAGAGCAGCAGTGGGCTCGGGGGTGTAGCGAAAGAGGCAGTTGACAGAATCTGCGACCACTGCGCTGGCATCGGCGACTGCGAACTTGAATCGGATTTATCTCCGTCCACAGTGTCGACCAAACCAATGCCCGAGATAATGCTTAGGCCGGGCAGCCGATGAGGGTGCATGGCAGTTGTCAGCTGCTCGGACGCCTGTTGCTTCCGCATGTCAGTATCTATGATCAGAACCTTTTCCAACAGCTTGGGCTGAGCGACCAAAGTATTCGACCTCGCTGCCACCAACAATGGGTGAACATTGTCGACGCTCGCGTCTGAGGACTGCCCGCCGATATCTGGGGGCAAAACCATTGTTCCCCACAATGCGTGCGGAGACTTGTGATAACGCTCGGAGGGGAGACGGTTGTGTGGAATGGCGGCGTAATAGTTCGGATCCGCACCTGTAAAGTAAAATAAACAATGAAGCATGTGTAAGGAGTACGCCGTATGCTTTGCAATGGAATAAATCAAGAGCATGAGAAGTTACTTACCAGTCCTTTCAGCGAAATCGCTAGGATGGATACTCGATCCTTCTTGCGTTCCAAAACCAAAGGCATGGAGTCTCTGCGCCTCCTCCCTTGAAAGGAACGAACTGTCAAGATGAGGAGGAAAAGCTCTGGCCCACGGCAAAGAGGGATCCTCTGTAAGCGCCCAGCACGGGACAAACCGGCCTTCCCGCCACATTCTCACCCCTCCGATGGTGCTGCCAGCTCCAGCGTCATCGACGTCCACCAAAGCGTGGACGACCATACCTCCGACAGCTGGGTGGGCAGAGCAGAGATCGGCTAACCAGAGCAGGAGCTCTCTAGAGCGCTTCTCGGCCACCACATGGGGAGTGGACACAACTGAGCAGTGCAAGCCACGCGACTTGAGCCGGCTGTACCCAGCCTTAGCCCCTGCCATAGTGGCATACGAGCGGACAGTCACCTGTCCATCGGAGTCAACGTGGTGGGTCATGTCCTCGGCGTCAGACCGATGCGCGACGAGCCCGTTCGATATGTCGGTCTCGTCGGCAGTCGCCCCAGTACGCCGTCGAGAGTTCTGAGAAGGGGAGTACAGAGCGTCGATAACCTCATCGAATGTATGCACATCATCATTGTGGAGGCGCAGCTGCAGGCGGAAGCGTGGCGGGAACGCGTTCCATACTGTTCCATCAGGGCTGTTCACCCAGTGCACGTCCCCCCCTGCGGCAGTGCTTCTTACGATGTACTCCTCATCGGTCGTGCATCCATCTCTGAACCTACGGGCCTGTTCGGACCAGTGCCTCTCCCACTGGACAAGGTCGGAACCGATCGCCGACCCGTCCATCGTACGCAGGATGGATTGGACGGCGTTTCCAATGACGACGCCGAGAGCGGCGGCCAGCCGGGGAGGGAGGAGCGCCCGGATGGCGTGGGCAGTCTCCTCCCTCGAACGATCAGCGGCTCTCACAGCCTCATGATCTGGATCGGGAGCGCTATCCGCTTCCTCCGCCGAAGCACCATCGGCCACAATACACTCGTTCGCCACCGGAAAGCGGGGACGGTGCCGGTCACAGCACCCCTCCGCCTTCCATGCCTCGATGTCCCCGCAATCGCAGCACCCGCCGGGATTTGTTCGGTGAAAGAACACCTCATGGCCGGTGTGATCAGACTCGTGGAAGCACTGGTCACAGAGGACGCACGTGGAGTCAGCTTGACAGGTGCGACAGTTCCAGGCGATGTCGCCCTTGCGAAAGACGTAGCCGCAGGGCCGGGCGGAGGGACCTGCTGCGTCCCCGGTGCCACCAGGCCCGGACGCCTTGGCCACATAGTGCGAATGTAGGGCGCGGAGGAGGGAGGGTAGATTGCTGATGCACCCGCCATCCGCGCCACTGCTCGATCCGCTTTCCCCGTTCATAAGTATAGCTCTGACCTCAGCATCGTCGTCGAGGTAGGACATGGTCATCGCGTCGGCCCACTTTCGAACAAGGGTGGGGGGGACACCCGTGAGGCCCCCAAAGGCGCTTTCAGCCAGGGCTGATAGAGACGGGAGGAAGATGGCGGGCTGTTGCGGTTGGCCATGGTCCATCTCCGACGGGCCATCAGCGCTTCCATTGGACTGCTCGAAACTTAGGGCAGCCGCTGCCCTCAGAACTTCATCGCAATCAACCGCGCGGGCGATTAGATCGGCCGCAACTGTCCGCCGCCCATTGCCACCAACGCCACCCCCCTGCGTCGGGTCACCGGTCAGGGCCAATTTATGACAGTGCTTCTGCACGGCAGCCTGGGCCACAGATGCGGCGGAATTTGACCCGGCAACACCTTGGTCGCTACCCCCCCCTCCGATACCCGGATACGCGACGCCTCCCGGAACAAGGTTTAGGTAGGCGGGAACCAATCCATCGGCCGCAGTGGGAGATGGGGGAGGGGAGGCTGCGGAGGTCGGGGAAGCGGCAGCTGTCGGGGAGACGGGGAGAATGGGCGTTCCTGACATATTCGTTCGTTCGTTTTATAGTCAGGGACCTCTCAAGACGTGGGCGTTGGATCCGTGATAAGATTAAATGTGATTCACAGAACGCGCAAGCCGAACAGAGGCCCGGCCTTTGTGGCGGACAAGGGAAATGAAGCGCGCGAATGGGGAGAGGAGGGGGAAGATTCTGATGCGCACTGTACCGTATGACAGTCCTGCCTCGTTCGTCTTTGTCCAAGCTAACGTCGATGAAAAAATGATGTTTGTGCGCCGTGTTTCTCCTGATCGATCAGATTCCAGGTATTTCGATAAATGCCACGCTTTAGACAAATCAGACTCGAGCTCGCCAGCAAATAGGTCTCCTCGGCTTAAGGTCCGATTGGTCCCGCAGGCAGGTCGAGAGAAAGCTCCACAGATTGAGCGGCGGTCGGAGGAGCTAATTTTTGACCTCTCTCTGTTTATTATGTCGCCTATGAGTTTTGTACGAGCCACAGCAGATAGCTGATAGCTGATCGGCTGATGATGATAAGTAGTATGCATAAATGATGTACTAGCTATTACGAGCGTACGACTCGTATATTGTATGAATAGGTGAGAGGAACGGAGCGCTCCCGCACCCTGCCCTCACCTCTTATCGTTTATTTGTACACAATCATGGCTGTATGCATATTAAATACTAGCTAGTAGCTCCGTTAGATATTAGCATACCATGGTTCACGTACGTGTACACTATGGGGGCCCAACGGTCGTCCAACCCAACCAAACCCTAAAATATAACCCTAATAGACAATGAAGATGGGAAGCACAAATAAGGGACCCGGAGCGCGGATATTCAAAACGGTCATGATTCCTCCGGCTGGCTGCTGGCCTCTCTGGCCGGCTGGGCGATAAGTCGAAAGGCACAAGAAATACGCCGCTAATCCATTCATTGCATCCCTCGCCAACATGGAAGACAGCGGCAAAGAAGGTTTCGGAGGCTTCGAATCTCGCTTCCTATCTCACGTGGATTCGAATGTTGACCTTTATATTGGCCGCCTCGCCGAGGCCGTCGCAATCCCCTCAATATCATCAGATCTACCCAACCACTTAGACGATGTTGTCAAAATGATGAAGTGGACCGAGTCCCACGCGACCAAGCTGGGGGGCGACGTTACTTTGCTCCCTAACCCTGCTGCGACGGCTGAATCGCCCCTCCCTCCCATCATGCTGGGAACCTTTCTCGCGTCCGAACGTCCTGCGAAGAAAAAGACTCTGTGCGTCTACGGCCATCTGGACGTTCAGCCCGCAGATATCGCCGACGGCTGGGACTCGGACCCCTTCGTCCTCACCGAGAAGAACGGAAAATTGTATGGCAGGGGATCGACTGACGACAAGGGACCAGCGCTGTCTTGGCTGTGGATCATCGAGGCGCACCGAGAGCTAGGCGTAGATTTGCCAGTCAATATCAAGATTCTTTTTGAGGGGATGGAGGAGTCAGGCAGCGCTGGGATGTTCGAGGCGATTCGTGACTTGGCAAAACCCGGCGAATTCCTGGACGATGTAGACTTCTTCTGCATTAGTGACAACTACTGGCTGGGCAAAACCAAACCCTGCCTGACGCATGGTCTGCGGGGAATGGCGTACTTTCAGTTGTCCGTTCGGTGCTGCGAGCAAGACCTGCACAGCGGCGTGAGTTTCATGCAATTGCTTGGCATCGATTTGGATCTTCCGTTTGACTTACATTTTCTACCCGGAGCCATGCCTTCCCTTACCCAACCGTCACACGTTCGAAACAATACTGATATCTCCACAGGTCCTTGGGGGAACTGTCCACGAGGGCATGACCGATCTGATCAAACTCATGTCCACCCTCGTCGATTCGTCGGGAAACATTTTGGTAGACGGCGTCATGGACGATGTCGTTGCCGTCACCCCCCAAGAAGAAGCCCGATACGACACAATCGATTTTGATATGGAGGCCTACAAGGATGAAAGCAGGGTACGGTCCGTGTCTGATAAGCTTCTTCATCCAGACAAAAAATCACTCCTAATGCACCGGTGGAGATATCCTACCCTATCCCTGCACGGCATCGAGGGCGCCTTCAGCGGTGCTGGAGCCAAGACTGTCATCCCAAGCCGAGCAATCGGCAAATTTTCGCTGAGGCTGGTGCCCGACCAGGACCCAGCGAAGATCGAAACGCTCGTGCGAGATCACATCGAAAAAGAGTTCGCGCTCATGGGAACTCCCAACAAAATTGAGTTAGAGATGATCCACGGCGCCAAGGCATGGCTCTGCGATCCAAAGCACCCCAACTTTGAGGCAGCCGCCCTTGCCATCGAGCGTGTGTACGGTGAGAGGCCGGACTATACGAGAGAGGGGGGATCCATCCCCATCACTTCCTTCCTTGAGGACGCAACACAGATGAACGTGTGTCTGCTACCTGTTGGCGCATGCGACGACATGGCTCACTCGCAGAACGAAAAGTACAATCGGTCCAACCTTATCAACGGCACCAAGGTCCTCGGCCTCTACATGCATGAGCTAGGCAAGATCGGTGGACCCAAACCGTCCTCCTGCCGCTGCCTGCCATTGACGGAGGAAGAGCTCATGATTCCCGGGGCGTTTTTGAAAGGGTTTCGATGCAAGTGCGAGATATAAAAAAACGGAGAAGAGAAAGAGCCTTAAAGCCTAAAACTAAAACCCCAACCCTAATCTTTACAGTATAAATGCAGCTACTAGCTAGTACTACTACTAGAGTACTAGTAGTATTTTAACTACCAGTTTTAGTACTATGTACTAGCTAGCTAGTATATATATATATAGTAATACTAGCTACGTGCTCGTACACAAGATCGATCTGGCCAAGCGAGGCGGGATCCAGGTGGCCGATTAAACAACAACAACACCAGATGCCGGTGGCCGATTAAACAACAACAATAACAACAACAACAACAAATACTACTAGCTAGTATGCATTATATTATTTTGCATACGAGCGTACACGTGATAGTTGGATAATATGCATACTCTACAGAAGCTGGATACTCTAGAGTAGTACTCTACTCTAGTAGTAGCATCAATTTGAATCTATCTGATCTTTCTCGCATTTCGCGATGACAGCAAGCGTTCGCCACAGCTCTGCGCATCGGCTGCGCCATGCTTCTGTGGATTCGTTCAATGACCCCTCGATTCTCCCAAATATGCTGTTCAGGGGAATATCGTCAACGAATCTGTCTATATCTATTGCATCCTTATTGTCATCAAATTCTTCCACGATCGAGGTCCATACCACCAGAGCCAGCTCGTCTTGGAAGAAAGAGCTCGGTCGAAAACCGCGTGAAATTGGCATTAATGGGTCATGGTCTGAGGAGCGATGAGAGAGAAGGTTTGCTGCGAACACAGCATGGAAGATCGCGAGCTGAACCCGTGTCATCGCCTTAATCGTGCTTCTATCCACAGGCTCTTGCATTGTCGCAATTTGGCGAAAGTTCAGCTGCTCCCCGCTATTGCTCCGGGGGTCACAAAGACTCACCGATGACATCATTAATAGGAGCAGTCTTTCTTGGCACGATGAAAGGAGCAGAGCTGACATTGAGATGAAAGGATCCGGCATGGCAACAGTTTGCAGATGAATCGAGTCGTCAAGTGCACCGCATCCAGTGAAGCAGTACATTAAACCCCAGAGAGGAGTGTCCCCATTCTCCCTACTCACAAGATCCCATATATTTGAAAACGGTTCGGCGGGTACTTCTGAGCGCTGGTAAAGGATCTGATTGCCACTCCCGGTTCGACAATGTTCCTCTATGGTCGAGTTAACTTCCTCCTGCCCTCGTGGACGGTGAATGATTTGATACAGCCTTCTGCGAAAGTGAGAAAAACGGGGCTCCATCCACATGCTGCTGCTCTCGCACACACCTACGTTGTGCAATGCAGTGTTTCCGTTCCTAGGAACCGCTTCGGTGCGGTCCCGTGCCTTCCTACCGGCTTTCTGGTTTCGCCTTGTGTTGACGACGCGCCGCTTCTTTTTCCTTATTCCACCTGCCGCTGCGTAGTTAGAGGGCCCGAACTCCACGACTGGGCGGCAGTAGAAAGTCCCGCTCGACAAGAGGCGAAGCCCATCCGAGTCCAATCCCCCTTTCTCCGGGACGGCACCGCGCTCTGCATCGCTGGCATAGATCGACTGCACAAGGGAGATAGCTTCGGTGAGGCGGGCCTCCCGATCCTCCCTGCCCTTGCCATCCCCAGCGACTGCCGCGACTAGTCTCTGGAGCCATGTATTGCCACCGCCATCGGAAGCTGCGCCACTCCTCACCGCAAAGTGTCCCACATACCGTATAACGGCAGTAACGGCCCCCCTTGCGGTCGGGTCGTTGCGCTCCCTCCGCCTCAGCCCTCCGATGTCCGACCGGACCACAGCCGTCCGAGCCGACCGCAGGGCCGCCTCGAGAGGAGTGGACAGGGCGTAGTCGTTCCCTGCCAGGGCTGAAACGGCGCACATGGTGCCGAAGGTCCCGTCGGCGTCCATGTCAGTGCCGGTGCCGCTACCGTCGCCGCAGCCATGAGGAACCAGCATGGGGAAGGCCGCAAGGAACTTTCCTCGGCTGTACTGCCACCCGGTGACGCGGTAGATGGGCCGCTTGCCTGCTGTGCCCTCGCCCTCGCCGGAGGAGATGAGTTCGAACTGCAGCGAGTGGAGGGGCACGTATCCCGGACAGGACGGGTACACCAGAAAGTCGCTGTCGTTGGAGAGGACGACGGCACTAGCGCGTCCATCCGCCGCTAGGTCCGCCACCAGTCGGGCGATGCCCCCCTCAGCCTCGCCCCTGGACCGGCGCACTGCGCATCCTACATCAGTAAAGGCGTCCGCCATTGACCGCTCTGCGAAGAGGTGAGGCACGTCCCACGCCCCCACGAGGGCGGAGGCGGAGGAGGAGCCTTCGCCGGTGACGATTGCGAGCGCCGCCCTCTCCGCCCTAGTCGCGGCCGTCACCATCCGCTCCAGCTGCGCCACGGACTTGTGCCTTGATGCCGCCCCGTCCAGGACGAGATGGACCTCAGAAGCCCCCGAGGAGAGCAGTGCAGAGCCGAAGCCAGCGGAAAGCGCATACACCGCCTCCGGGGACGCCTGCCCGAAAAGGGAGGGCAGGTGCGGACCCAGACCCGCGGGGGCGGGCTGCACCGTGGCCATCACTGCCCCCGCCCCGCGGCCGGCAGCGGCGACACGCCCGGGGTATGCAGCGAGAAGATGGTGGAGGAGGGCCGGGCCGTCGATGTACACCGCGGTGCCGGCTGACGCGGACGACGGTTCGGCCGCGATTCCACCCCCTCCCCCGAGCGACCACGGAGCCCCAAATCTCCGGGCATCCTCGGCCAACACACTCGTCAGACCCCGCACTCCCATCCGGATCGCCCTGCCCCCTGCGGCTGCTTCTACAGCCAAAGTTCTACTTTCTGTGAAGGCAGAGGAGCTGCGAGCTGCGAATTGTCCTTCATACCTTCATGAGAGCTAGTACGAGCTCGTAAAATAAATAAATGAATAATACTAGAGTAGGAGTAATAGCGTCTTATGACGTATGCGTACACAGACGACACTACGACTCGTACTACTACTACTCTAGTAATACTAATACTACTCTAGTACTCTATGCATAACAGATCCTGAACCGGTGCCAAGACTGATGACATCTGAAATGTGTGTAATGTGAATCCAGGGTCCGTATGAATCTACAGTGTATGCCTAGGTACGTATGAGTATAATAGTACTAGCTAGTACGAGCTCGTAGTTCGTGTATGCATACTCTCGTAGTACTAGCTAGTACTGTAGTATTACGAGTTCGTAGGAATGTCTAGGCTAGTAAATCAATAAACTTGTATGCATAAGTACATGCATGTACATCATGTACATAATTTATTTATTGTTTGTATGACTCTCTGTGTGGAAGTGCGATTTATGTTTGCTTGTTCCGGCGTTGATCGGATTGCTAGGTTGGAAGAGGCTCTGCAAGCGACGGCACAGCGCAGCACCAATGGATTGATGCTATCGTGCACTGCGGCAATCGTCAGCCTCAGACTCATCTCTGTGGATGGCTTCTCTCCCTCCCTCTCTACAATTTTTCTATAGCTGGACCTCTCGCCTGAATGCTTGGTCAATGTTGTCCGTTGACGGTCACTCCAAGCTCCCTAATCTAAGAACGTTTGCCTCCTCCATCACCAGCCACCCGCTCCGTACGTGGGGCTAGGTCCCGATCGATTTGGGGCCTTCCTCAGCATGCGTCCATTTTTCTTGACCAGGGGACGGCCAGAGGAGGCGGGGATCCTTGCAGTCGCCTGGTGGTGCGGTCCGGACCTCAGTTGCTTTCTCCCCAGCGGGGAGGGTACGATGAGGAGAATCCCCACCAGGGAGGCAAGGAATGCGACCGCCCCGCATGCAACCAAAGTTGGGTCGGTGTCCAGCCCCCCGGCAATGACCTCGGGCAAACCCTCGCCGCTCATGACCATGCCGTAGAGGATGGCGAGCGGGACAGCCGCTGCCACAGCCACGACGCCGGCGCGGGCCAGGGGATTCTTGCGGAAGCCCCTCCTGGCCCTCCTCTCAATGCTACGCAGGGTGACGCGGACCTTCCGGACGTTGAGACGGGCCTTATTTGCCGCGTCGGAGACGAGGTCGGTTGCCGCGTCCCTGAGCGACTCAAGAGGGCCGGCCGATCCCCCCAGGGTGGAGGGCAGCTTGAGCGCCGGGGGACTTGGCGGAGGGTCCACGCCGTCGACGGTGCCATCGGACGAGCCATGCGAGCCCTCCGACGGGCTCATAGTGGCCTCGGCCTCCGCAGCCATAAGCTCAATCCGCTCGGACTGACTGAGGCTCTCGAGGGCGGCCTTCTTGTCGACCTCCCGCTGAACCTCCTCCTCGATCTGCCTGCGTATCTCCTCCTGACCTTCGTCCTTGCCCTGCCTCTGCAGGCGCCTCTCGATCTCCCCAATCTTTGCTTCGAGGACCTTCCCCGCCGCCTCGGCCGCCTCCTCTCTGGCTGCCCTCTTGATCTCGTCGACGGTCACCTTATTCCCGCCCTTCTTGCTCCCCCTGTCCCGGCTGCGGCTCCTGGTCCTGGTCCTCCCCTTCTGAGAGGGCGGTGGAGTCGCCAGCGGATCCTCCCTGCTCAGCAACTTCCTAACGTTGGGTGTCTTGAGGATGACCTTGGCCAGCTTGCGGCACTTGGAGGGGTCGCAGCCCCGGGGGAGCGGGACGAGGACCTCGCCGGGCCTGATGCGGGCGTCGGACGCCAAAGTGAGCAGGTCGTTCATCTCGGCGTCGTCGCGGGGGCGGAGGAGGCCGGAGTGTTCCTGCCTCCCCAGCGCCGGCTCGGACGCGTGGATCGGGATAAGGTCCAGGACTGCCCCCACAGTGGCGACGCTGGGATCGTACGCCACCTGGATGAGCTCGAAGATCTTCCTGTTGGGCTCGAGGAGGAGGAGGAAGATGCTGTGCTCCCCCTCGGCAGCGGCGGCGGAGGAGGGGGTCGCGACCGACCCGTACGAGGACGGGGCGGTCGATCCCTTCCTTGCGGTGGGACTGTGTAGGAAGCGATCGGGGGACATGGCCGACGCGAATGCCTCCCCGGCGGAGGGGGAGGCGCCGGAGAAGGTCACCCTCCTCCGCTGGTGGTACGGAACCTGGGGGGTCATGGGCACCTCCGGCTCTGGCCGCCGTTCCTCCTTAGTCTCCTGAGTCTCCTCCTGGGCGGCGGCGGCGGCGGCGAGGACTGGCAGGCCCTCGCTCGCGCCCATCGCCTCCATCTCCCCCTCGTCCTCGGTCTCGTCCTCGTCGCCCTCCTGGATGGTGGCGACCTGGGGGGGGCGGGACCTGGAGCCGGCCCTCAGGGAGGACCTGGATGACCGCCTCGCCTGATTCGGGGGAACGATGTAGCTCATGAGGGAGGCCGGGGGGGCGGCGGGCGCGGACGCGGGCGCGGGCGCGGCGGAGGGGAAGCCGTAGGAGTCGACAGAAGCCCGGACGGGCGCCGCTACCGGCGGAGCGGAAGCGGGGGGAGCCTCGGGCTCCTTCGGCTCCGCCTTGGCCGACACCATCTTTTGGTACTTGTGGGTCTGCATCATGAGGAAGGCGTCGCCGCCGGATCCGCCGCCGTAGAGCGAGCTGCCGCCGCCGCCGGATCCGCCGCCGTAGAGCGAGCTGCCGCCGGATTCGGATCCGGATCCGGATTCGGATCCGGAGCCGCCGTAGAGCGAGCTGCCGCCGGATCCGAATCCGCCGATGTCGGCATTCTCCTCTCCGCTGGCCCTTCGGCCGACGGTCCACGACGACGGGCGGGAGGGGCGAGAGGAGCGGCTCGGCTGGGGCCGGGGCTGGGATGGGGCCGAGGCGGCCTCCTTCCTCCCCCTGCGGCCCCTGCTCCAGCTCCTGCCGCCACTGGCACTGCCGCCGCCGCCGCCGGCGGCGGCGGCCTTGTTCTTCTTCTCCTTCTTCTCCCTCTTCTCCTCGTCGGCGCGGTTCTTGGACCTGGACCTGCCCCGGATGTTGCGGAAGGGAGAGCGGCTGCGGGAGCGGCTGCGGCTGCGGCCGTTCCGCGAAGACGAGGAGCGCGAGGCGTAGGAGGAGGAGGAGTCCTCCCCGCCCCTTCCGCCGCCGCCGCCGTCGTCGGACCGGCCCTTCACCAGGCCGCGGAGCATCGTGCCGGCGGAGGTGCGGGCGGGAGAGGGGAAGGCACCGCGCGGAGTTCGCTGTTTCGCGGTCTTTCGCGGTCTTGCCTTCGCTGTGCCTATATCGAACCGCCGCGAGTCGTGTCCGCGAGGCGAGAAAGCGTGTGGTGCGGTTTTGTTTGCTTCCCCCTACCGCTGCGTTGGCGGGGCTCCCCTCTCTGCTCCTCCTGCGGCGGGAAGGGCGTGCGGGGATGGGGGGGGGGGAGAGAGGCCACGGGGGTTGGGTTGACTGATGGGG
>Ga0315315_10003227_pt1 | contig 14974 bp, 8 predicted proteins | sample M140m3416metaG_FD_203699 | JGI IMG/M metagenome (GOLD analysis project Ga0315315, IMG submission 203699) | Ammonia-oxidizing marine archaeal communities from Monterey Bay, California, United States - M1 40m 3416 | ecosystem: Environmental > Aquatic > Marine > Intertidal zone | place: USA...
TCTTGTCAGCCGCAGCCTTCTTGTCAGCCGCAGCCTTCTTGTCGTCCTTCTTTGGCTTCTCACCGACAACCGCATCTTTGGCCTCTAACAAGAGAGCCTCAAGATTTTTGGTGGCTTTGTTGATAGTGGGTCCAAAACTACCGAAATCGATTTTTTTGATCTCATCTTCCGCTGCATGAAGAGCCTCATCAATTTCACCATAAGCCTCAAATATCTTATTCGAGGCTGCGGTAGCTGCATCTTTAACTTTTTCGTCAATTTTGGCGGCTGCAATCTTTTCGTTCAGGTCTTCCATAAGATGACCAATTGAATGAACGAGACTGTCAGCTTTGTCGGTTTCACCACTTTTAAGCGCTTGACGCACTTGACCGGTAACTTTTTTCAGTTGCGCGATGGCTGCCTCAACAGTTGCCGGCATTTCGTGGGAATGACCATCGTCAGCCTTCTGCGCTGACTTTTCATCAGAATGATCTTCATCCATGTGGTCATGGTCATGGTCATGGTCTGATTTGTCATGGTCGTCGGTGTGCGCTGGTGCTTTGGCATCTTCTTTCACAACAACTGGCGACTTATTCCCAGTATCACAGCCTGGGAACAGAATAAGTGACCCGGCGAGAAGGGCATACACACTTCCAAAAAACAGATGCGATGGTTGTTTAGCAAGCGTTGGACAGCGGGACATGGGAGGCTTCTCCAGTTGGGTGGGGTGCACGTGTTGTTAATCTCCGAGTACATCTGCTCTCGGAAGCCTCCATACTAACTCGAAAAGTCTCAGGAATCCAGACGCTTTGCCGGCCTGCGACTTCCGGGAGCCAGAAGACACAGGAGGCTTCTTTCAGCCAAAATAATCGGCCGCGACGGGTCAAAGCCAGAAGGTTGATGTGATCGCCGGAGAGAGGGCAATTGACTTGTGTCAACACACACCTCCCACTGCATCTCTTGAAGTAGAGGAGACGATGGGAAAAGAAATTCACGTTTTTCGGTGCCTGCATTACAAAAAATGAGGACATGCTGTGGTGTTCCAGCGAGTCCGCCTGCCTTGGGGTTATCTTCGTCAATGAGCACTTTCGGTGTCGGTGCTCCAAAGAAACATGCCAGACTAAAATCGCCTGAAAACCAATCGACGTGGGTGCCATCGGATGAGAACCACTCGACATCTGGGACAGTGCCATTGGTGCTGCTGCCGCCTTTCAGAAACGTGCGTCGGCGTAGCGTTGGATTGCTGAGTCTGTGGTATATCAGTGAAGAAGTGAATTGAACGAGGTCAGCGTGATCGATAGTCAGTTTCCAGTCGAACCATGATATTTCGTTGTCTTGGCAGTATGCATTGTTATTTCCTTTTTGCGTTCGACGGCATTCGTCACCCGCAAGCAGCATTGGGATGCCTTGGCTCAGGAGCAGGGTGGAAAGCATGTTGCGAATCTGTTTCGATCGCACTAACTCAATAGCTTCGTTATCAGTTGGCCCCTCTACGCCGTAATTGCAGGAGAAATTATTGTTGTCGCCGTCATTGTTGTTTTCAGTGTTCGCTTCATTGTGCTTATGCTCGTAGCACACTAAATCATTCAGAGTAAAGCCATCATGTGAAGTGATAAAGTTAATGCTGTGATATGGTTGCCTACGTTCCCCGGCATACAGATCACTTGAACCAGCAAGTCGGGTTGCAAGATTTCCTGTTTGGTTCGCATCTCCACGCCAATAACGCCTTACGTCATCGCGATACCGTCCGTTCCATTCTGCCCAACGTAATGTGGCAAATGTTCCTACCTGGTATGCACCAGCTGCATCCCACGCTTCAGCAATTATTTTGGTGTCTGCAAGCAGTGGGTCTTCAGTGATAGCTTCTATGATCGGAGAGCTTTTCAGGAGATCTCCATTCTGGTCGCGGGAAAGAATGCTTGCGAGATCGAAACGAAACCCGTCGATATGATAGGTGTACACCCAGTATCGCAGGCACAGGACAATGAGTTCTCGTACGACAGGGTGGTTTGCATTTATGGTGTTCCCGCAACCGGTGTAGTTGCGGTACGTCCCGCTGTCCTTGTCCAGCATGTAATACACACTGTTTTCGAGACCCTTCATGGAGAGCGTAGGGCCCTCGGCGTTGCCTTCTGCTGTGTGATTCAACACCACGTCGAGAATGACTTCGATACCTGCGGTATGAAGAGCCCGTACCATTTCTTTAAATTCAGATACCTGGGCAGCCGGCTGCTTTGAGACAGCATAGCCCTGATGTGGTGCGAAGAATGCCAATGGGTCATAGCCCCAGTAATTTTCATGTTGGCGATGTTCTCCAGAAAAGGACTCCTGTGGGAACTCATGGATTGGCATGAGTTCAACTGCAGTGATACCAAGACTTTTGAGATACGGAATTTTCTCAATGACGCCTAGGTACGTCCCTGGGTATTCAACGCCACTTGAAGGGTCTGCTGTAAAGCCCTTGATGTGCATTTCATAAATGACCGTATCTGCCAGTCCGTGGCGAAGATGTCGGTCCCCGTTCCAGTCAAATGTATCGTCGACAACAACACTTTTTGGGGGGCGAATAATGCCGTCATTATGTTTGAGGAAGCGGCCAGCGAGTGCTTTCGAATACGGATCAATCAATCGTGCCGTCGGGTCGAATAAGTGGCCGCCAGAAGCGTTAAAGGGACCATCCGCCTGAAAATGATACAGTTGGCCGTGCTTCAGCCCGGGCACAAAGATACTCCACACATCACCGAACCTATCGTGTTTCGGTTCGAAGGAAATCACTTGCATTGGGTCGCGGTCATCGGATTGATCGTAAAGCAGTACTCGCATTCCAGTTGCATTTCGGCTGAATACAACAAATTGGACGCCCTCGCCATGTTTCGAGCGAGAATCGTGGAGAATCGCCCCAAAGGATAGTGGAGCATCAAATTGCAGCGGCGGAAGGCTACGCTGCCCGCGAGAGTGTTCCTCAGTTGTGTGACAAACTTTTGCCATGGCAGAATGATACACTGAGATACCCTACAGCAATCAAGTATGGTCCGTATCAGGGGTTCATGAAGGGCAGATAGCGTTATGCAACAAGTGATTCAACGACTCGTCGGGGCGCTCCAGAGAAGTATTGATCTCCTGCTCAATACGCCAACTGGTCGGATGGTTGGAGTCGGTTTACTTGGTCTTGTGATTCTGGCATTGCTTACACGCAGGGTGGTACGGTTATTTAAGAAGCCTAGCGAAGTTTCACTTGTAGATCCTTTGCGAGTGGTCGATCTGACGGCTGAACCTCTTGGCAAAACGTCGAGGGTAGATCTGAAGGTTCATAATATGCCAGTGCGGTTAGGTGTTGTCGTCTTAGCACCGCTTGGTCGTATCGAGCTCCCTGACGACGATGAATTGCCTTCTATTCTGGACGGACTGGTGCCTGGGCTTGGGGCTTTTATCGAGATTGATAAACCAATTATTCGAACTTGGTCCAATCAGGTCAGTGTCGGAGGCTTCGCGAATAACCTGGCTCTCCATATGCAGGTTGAGAACCAAGACCTCACTGAGACGCCGTGGTGCCTTGTTGCTGGTAAAACAAAACGGCCGGACGGACTTCTGCTGGTGACACTTGCGCTTGCTGCTGCCACTCAAAATCGTCTCGGTGTTGTTCGGCTGGAAGATGAGTCACAATGGATGCAGGCAATACAGGTGAGCCAGTCGGGTAGTTAGGAAAAAGAAGCTCTCAGTTTCCAGCATGATGGGTTGAAGAAAAGGGTTGTTTCCGATTGATTGTCGGCAGGGGTTGCAGCAATTCGGTGTCGCGGGAAGATAACAGAGTGAGTGGTGCAACATATTCCAGTGCTGGCGTGGATCTTGCCCTTTATGAAAAGGCAATGGCGAAGCTGCCTGCGCATATGAGAAGAACGCAGTGCCCTCGCGTGATAAGTAAAGACGGTGGGTTTGCGGCTATATTTCAACTGCAGCTACAAGGCCTTTTCGCACGACGGTATGAGGATCCGCTGCTGATCTCTTGTACGGATGGCGTGGGCACAAAACTGAAGGTGGCGTGTACGACTGGGGTTCACCACACTGTTGGTATTGACCTCGTTGCAATGAGCGTGAACGACCTGCTCTGCACAGGCGCGGAACCATTATTTTTCCTCGATTATGTAGCTCTCTCGCATGATGACCCGGAGAGACTCGAGGAAATCGTTCGAGGTATTTCAGATGCGTGTGTGGAGTCGGACTGTGCGCTCGTTGGTGGTGAGACGGCAATACTGCCGGATCTATATGCTCGAGGTGACTATGATCTCGCAGGGTTCTGTGTAGGTGTCGTAGAGCGAAAGCGGCTTATTGATGGCAGTCAAATCCAACAAGGTGATGTCGCTATCGGTATCGCGTCATCTGGGTTTCATTCAAATGGGTACAGCTTGATACGAAAGGTTGTCTTCGATATAGCCGGGCTGACAAAAGATGATGTTGTCCCCGAATGTGACAACAAGTCGGTCGCAGAACTTCTTCTTTCACCGACACAACTATACGCACGTCCAATTCGATCTGTATTACGACATTATCGAGTCAAACAGGTTGTGCACGGGATAGCTCATATTACCGGAGGCGGGCTGGCGGAAAATCTTGCGAGAATTGTTCCTCCGACAATCCAGATCCAAATTGAACGAGCGAGTTGGGAAGTGCCAGCTGTATTTCAATGGCTTCAGCGACTTGGTGCCATTGAACAGCAGGAAATGGACCGTGTATTCAATATGGGTCTTGGCATGGTGTTAGTAGTGTCTCCTCATTTTGTCGATAGTATTCAACACCAGCTTGCGGATATGGGAATGACTTCGTGGAAGCTCGGTACTGCGATGGCGGCCAAGGAGGAAGACGAACGAGTTGTTCTCTGCGAATAAGTGCAACTGGTGGAATAGGTGCACAGTCCCACTGGGCACATTGGAGTCAGGATAAACAACACTCTATTTTTCCACGGTCACCTTGTTGCTCGACGATTGAAACAATTAGTTTGTGCGAGGTTAGCCAGCAGTGGGAGTCAATATTTGACAAGTCATGATGTACGAATGTGCTTATGGCGAATATTTTTACGATAGTGTTTTCTTAGTGGTGCACAGAAAATGATGGTAAGCAAAGAGATTCATGGACAATCAAGTTTTGTTTTAGAGAACGATGTCGTTTCGCTGGCAATTACAAAACAGGGTGGGCACATGGCCCCAGTCGTGTTTGGGGCAGCCAATGATCAGCAGATTCGCCCATACTACATAAGCCCTTGGCAAGAAGAAGACCGGTCGGATATGCCGGCTGAGGTACTTGTCCCTTTGCGAGGAGACTTTTTTTGCCTGCCCTTTGGTGGCAATGCACAGCCCTACCAGAATCAGAATCATCCAGTTCATGGCGAGACTGCCACAGCTGAATGGACGTTTGTGGATTCTGAGGAAGTGGAATCAGGAATCTCGAGATTGAGGCTTGTGCTTGATACGCGTGTCAGGAAAGGACGAGTCACAAAAGAGATTACCTTACGCGATAGACACCCCGTCATTTATCAGCGGCACTGCGTCGAAGGTTTTGTAGGACCAAGTCCCGTCGGACACCACGCTATTCTTGAGATGCCGGATGAAGAAGGGACCTTTGTAATTTCTACGAGCCCCTTTAGGCTCGGCATGACCAATCCCGGTGTATTTGGTGATCCGGCAGCGGGAGAGTATCAGATGCTTGCGGAAGGGAAGAGCTTCTGTGATCTACGGGAAATCCCCACACTTTTCAGAGATCCGGCAGTGGTCGATTGTTCACGGCTGCCGCTTCGCCGAGGATTCACCGATCTCTTCGCCGTGGTTGCTGACGCGGAATCATTGGCTGGCAAACCGGCCTGGACTGCTGCCGTCAACACGAGCGAGAACTGGGCTTGGTTTTCTTTGCGTGACCCTAGGAAACTGCCAATGACTGCTTTTTGGCTTGAGAATCATGGTCGGCATTCCTTTCCTTGGAATGGCCGTAACCAATGCCTTGGTGTGGAAGATATCTGTAGCTATTTTGCTGAAGGAATAGCTGCTTCGGCAAGAGCGAATCTGCTGACAGAGCAGGGCATCGCCACAGCGATTGATTGTACAGAAGACTCCCCGCTTGATATCCGAAGTATTCAGGCAGCAGTACCCGTTCCCGTTGGCTTTAACCGTGTAGAGCACATCGATTTCAGAGATAAATGTTTAAGATTAATCTCAGACAGCGGCTCGTCCGTTGAGGTTACTGTAGATCATTCGTTTGTACTCGGCGACGAAAATTGTCGGTAGACGACAGAGCCTTCGCAATAGTTTGCGTTATTTCACCAACTGGCCGTCTGCCATTCCTGCCAAGTTATTCAGGGCTTCTTGTTCAATGTCAAAAGTGAGTCCACGGACTGCTCCATCGGCAGTTGCAAACATGACAACACCAGGGTGAAGGCTCGTGAACAATGGTTTGGTGCGGCTTGGAGTGTCGCCCAAACCGTTAAGTACAGGCCACCCTTCGGCGCCCAGCCACGTAATGACACCGGCATTCTCGCCAAATAGAAGGGTGTTGCTTGTTCCGTCGCGAGCATGCCTGAGAGAGCGTGGAATCCTGTTTACGAATAATCCGGCATATTGTTTTTCCGATGGTGTATTTCCTGCCTTGCCCGATACACCCACATAATTGGATCGCCCATAGTCTTTTTCTCTACGCCCCCTAATTTCTACTTGTATACCGTCCGCAGTTTCGTAGGTAAATGTTGTGTCGATACAAATGTCATAAGGACCTAGGAGTGCTGAGGGGCATAGAAAAACACTTGGTTGGGTAGATGCTGCTTCCTTTGTGGATTTGCCAGCTGCCCAATGTCCGAAATAATTCTGTCCGGGATACTTACGAGAATGTTGACGAAGAAGAAGTGGATTCAGCTTGTCCTGTGTGCCACTTTCTTCAATAAAACTTAGAAGTACTGGTAGCATGCCAATGTTCGAAAAATCGAACTGCCAGGGAGGCGCCTCTGCTACATCATTCAATCCATTTCCGTTTGCATCCCATGGCCCGAGAAAACCTATTGGTAGTCGACGGTGGATGGAGTCATAGGCGTTGGCAGCGAGTGCCATCTGCTTGAGATTACTGGTGCACGCTATCCTTCTCGATGCACCACGAGCTGTTTGGACCGCTGGAAGAAGCAGCCCCACCAGAATACCGATAATGGCAATGACTACGAGTAATTCGATGAGGGTGAATCCCTTCGTGGAGCGGTATACAGACACGTGAAGCTTTCTAGATTCGGAACTCGTTTTTGACCGTTTAATACTAGTCCGTACAAAAACATTTCGTAATTGAAAACTACTTTGATTACGTATGCAAATTCGAAGGCGTTACTTACAGCGTAATCGTTTCTATTGGCAGGCCGATGGTACGAGGCAAAGGGAATTCAGCGTTCTTCAATTGTACTCATCTCTATTATGTGGGATCATTCGATGTTCAATTCAGCTTTAGGGGGGAATTTAAATTAACTACCCCTAAGGCCGTTAAGGCCGCTCCAGTTTGAATCGCCTCACCGTCAGCAGTCACCCGGATAGCCAATCCCCGCGTAATCGGACGCACAAGTAAGTTTACTTCGCCTTGCGGTTGAAGGTTTTCGACAATCATCGCCATTTCTGGTGGAAGTCCAGCAATACCGTCGAAAAGTGACTCGAGCCGCACGTTGGCCGCTGCAATCGGCCGGAAGTCATCGATAGGATGGCCCGTTATTGCCTTGTATTCACTGTCGTCTGCTGCTCGTGTCATGGCGTATATGCATTTGTCACCAATGGCGAGCGTCACTTTCCCAAGCGGCATCATTTCTATATCGTGAAATGAAAAACCGTCATCTTCTGCCACGTCAAATTCAACGTCGGTTTCGTCTAGGAGACCCTTCAGTTGCTCAGCCATTGCACTACCATCGGCTATTCCCATTCCCAACACGACAGTAGGTACCGCTTGTCCTTCATTTTGGTTCTTAGGTGGTGCCACGCCAGCAACCAACTCAAAGGCTCTATATTCTGAAATCTGGGGTAAAATAACAGTGGAGAGTTTTTGTACTACCGCCCTTAATTGCTCCTGTTTTATTTGTGACAGCAGGGCCTTCTCCATTGCCTCAAGCTGAGTAGCATCATTCAAATTCTGGGCGATTTGAACTTGCAACGCGTATTGTCCCTCCTGTGGAGGCAGACCCAGACTTGGCTCAACGCCTCCTGCTGTCGCCCAAAACGTCCCGGCCGTACCACCCTCTGCAAAGATTGTTCGACTCTCCAGGAAAATTCGATCAGTTTTTTTATCAATAGCGAGGCCGAATAAAAGTGCCTCAGTTTGAGCCAACGACTCACTTGCTATGTCTTTATCGAATCCAGAGATTGGTAGTGCAAGACCAAATTGTTGACCGGGGGAACCCTCTTGCGATCCTAAACCCTGCTCGGCAGTGTTTAGAAATGATTCTTTCAGGGTGTCTGGGAGTCGTGATGGAAAGAGTTTCACTCCAACAGAAAGATGGCTGGTAATACTCCTTAGCATGTCCTGTGGATCGTTTATGCTGGGGGGTTTACCTTTGGCTGTCACCACAACCCAGTCCCCGGCTCCAGCCATATCAACCATACTGCGGAAAGGTACTCCAGAGAATGTCTCGATAAGGGCGGCTGGATCCGTTGTTGGTAGGAAGCCATGAATACTTGATGCTTCTCCATCAACAGTGACAACAATACCAATTGGTCGTTCCGCATCGAGGCCCTTAAGTCCTTTGCCTCCTGTAGCTAGCATCGCATAGGTATCTGGTAGCCCAGCCAGCATCGGAAATCCTACGAGGCCGCCAATCCACGCACACTGTTCCCGGATCTCAGCAAAGCTGTCACATGCCGCGACAGCAATAATCGTTGGTGTTTCGTCCTCAGCTCGGGTCATTATCGGCAGTGACGTGCCAACGAGAACGAGAAGCCAACTCATAAGCCGTGGCAATCGTATATCTGATGTAAATCTCATGTGGTCCCTTTGTTTTTGCAACTTCTTAGTCCTGTAGACAAGGGGATTTGAAGCCCTTGTTTTTGTCTAATTCTGCGTTTTTAGAAACTCAATCCTGTACCCGGGGGCAGAAACATCTCATAGCACTTTTAACGAGTATCTCGTATCCCAGCGAACCGCGATCTGCTGGCGAATGAGGTATACCACTGATCGGCAACTCCCAGACATCCTTTGTGTCAATAAATGTAGTCTATAAAAACTCATTTTTTTGCGGGAAGCATCACGCCCTTTGGTAGAAATGAGACTTCACGATCATTGCTCAGTGCCTCGCCGGGCGTTGACCGTCCTTTTTGAACAATATCATCGAGTAGTTTCAGGAGGTGCAATACTTTTTCAGGATTTTTTTCAGCAAGATTTGTTGTTTCAGCAATATCTTGACTGAGGTTATAGAGTTGAAGCGGCGGTAGCCCTTCAGCCTTTGCTACCTTCTCCTTTGGAATACTCCAACCGCCACTGCCGTAACAAAGGCATAGCTTCCAACTTCCTTCTCGGATAGCAAACGAACCATCTATGGAGTGGCTCACCAGAGCCGTTCTATCTGAGGACCTTTTCCCGTGAAACACGGGCAGCAGGCTATAACCATCTTCACCACCGATGGCGTGATCAGAGTGGTTCACAATCTCTGCCAGAGAAGTGTAAATATCAGTATGGCATGCCAACGCTTGTGTCGTCGTCCGCGGTGCAATATGACCGGGCCACTTCACAATGAGGGGAACCCGATGGCCACCCTCGAAGATGTCAGCCTTATGCCCACGATAGATGCCACTGGGATTGTGGCCATGTTCTTTGAGAAGATCAAAGTTCGCCTGTGGGGAGCAACCATTATCACTTGTAAAAATGACCAACGTATTATTTTCCAACCCGTTTTTCTTCACACAATCAAGCAATTCACCCATGAGATAATCCACCTGCATCACAAAATCGCCATACGGATTAAGACCGCTTGCATCACGGAATGGTGGCACTGGAACAATAGGGGTATGAGGCGCTGGAAGAGGGAAATACAAAAAAAATGGCTTTCCGTTCCTGGCCTCTTCACTACGATCGGTGACATATTCCATAGACTTATCGAAAAGATGAGGGAGTACCTCCTGAATATGAAAATCTGAACCGATTGGACCTTTTCGGTACCATCCATATTGATCGTCTTTGGGTGACACGCCCTCTTCTCGATCAGGCACAGCCGTGATACGGCCGGTATCAACCCAGACATAGGGCGGCATATCCAGAGAGCCGCAATGCCCGTAGTACTTATCAAAGCCATTGATATCTGGCCCATTTTTTACCGGTTTTAAAAAGTCGATTTCATTTCCGTCTTTGGTCCAGTCCCACCCGAGGTGCCATTTTCCGATCATGGCCGTGTGGTACTTTGCATCCTGCAAAAGATGTCCAAGAGTCGGCCGCTCTGCAGGGATAAGGTGTTCACTGCGCCCGCTGAGAACTCCTCGTTGAAGCCGCGACCGCCAATTATATCTACCGGTCAACAAGCCGTATCGAGTAGGCGTACACACCGAACTTGTTGTGTGTGCGTCGAGAAAAGTCAGCCCTGCATCCGCCAGTTCCTGAAGTCGCGGCGTAGAAATTTGACAATCTGGGTTCGTTGGAGAAATATCACCGATCCCAAGATCATCAGCCATAACCAGAATGATATTCGGCTTTTCTGTTGCAGTTCCAACCTTTCCTGTGAGCCCCACCAAGAGAATGATTAGTATAATAACAAGGTGATGCAGTTTGAGATTCATGTTGGAGATTCTCCTGAATTTACTTTAAATGGTTTCACACCACATAGTGTCAAGATTGGGAACATTTAGCCAATGAACAAACCACAACGACTTCATGTCCAATTCCTATGCCTCATTACGTTTTTTATTGGAGCCCTGCAAACCACGGCACTTGCGGAAACCGAGTTCCCAGGTGTAAAGACGTTGTTTCATGGTTTTACCATGTTTCATGACACCGTTTCTGGTGAACGTATTGTGGTTCCGACCATACCAGCTGCTGGCAAGCCTTGGGTGTGGCGGGCGAGGTTCTGGGGACACGAGCCGCAGTTTGATCTCGCCATGCTCAACCGTGGGTTTCATCTTGCGTTCTGTGATGTAGGCAATCTCTTCGGAAACGAGGAAGCCATCAATATCGGAAATCGATTTTATAAAAAACTTGTCACACAGTATGACTTCTCACCCCGACCTGTTCTTGAAGGCATGAGCCGTGGTGGGCTCTTCGTTTACAACTGGGCACTTGCGAATCCAGATTGTGTTACAGCTATTTATGCTGATGCGCCAGTGATGGATTTTAGAAGCTGGCCTGGCGGTAGACGGGCTGGGAAAAAAGGGCAGGGTTCCAAGGCGTGGGACACGTGCCTCAAGGCGTACAGACTTTCACAGAGTGAAGCCCTCACATACAGCAAAGGGCCTCTCAATCTGTTGCATGTTTTAGCAAAGGAGAAAATTCCAATCATTCATGTCATCGGTGAAGAAGATACAGTCGTACCCCCAGCTGAAAATACCAACATCGCGGAGCTGCAATACACCAGACTTGGCGGAACAATACAGGTGATTCGAAAACCAGGGGTCGGCCACCATCCACATTCACTCCACGACCCAGCACCACTCGTTGAATTTATTGAACGTGCGTTGAAGGCCGCTGAAACCATAGGTCATCACCACACGCCGTAAGACCACGAGCCTGTTTCAGAGTTTGACAGAGTTTCAAACTCAACACATATAAACGAATAGACTCACGTGACCACGCACGCCTCTCTGATATCAAGAATGATCTCGGTTTTTTTGCACGATATGGGATGCTCGCATGTAAAAAATGTTCCACTGTGTGTTCAGGCACCTATTTTTGAAAGACAACAGTGCGTACCGATTGTGGTGGCAAAAGAACATCTGCGTGTATGCTTTTACAATTCCGTGATTTATCTGTCTGATGAGTTGAGACAAGTGCATATCCGCTGTCAATTTGAAATGAAGGATTCATTGTATTTTTTGAATCATTAATAACAATTGCAACGAGACGAGTATTGTCTTTGTTTACAAAAGCAGATGTGTGAAGATCGGAAGCACTATTTGTTTCAACGCGTCGGTAGCCGGGTCGTATGAATTTTGAATATTGAGAGAATACATAGAATTTTTTGGTGCGTTCTGCAAAGGACTGGTACTCACCGACCTGATCGGCCGGTGCGCACACAAGAGCTAACCCTTCATCACGGTGTTTCTGGCGCACCTTTTCGTCTTTTTCTTCACCAGGCGCTACTGAATAGATGAGGCCCCACCAAAGGAATGCACTTGCTTGTGCATCGACGAACGTGGTGTGCATGTAGCGAGCAGCCTGAATTGCCTTCTGGTGTTCCGTGAGGTCCGCTGTCCAGCCATATGTGTGCCAATCATTTCCATTCCACTGAGCACCGGTGGTTTCAGTCATCCATAATTTTTTTTCCGGTATGTATTCTTGAACAAGTTCCCCAAGTTTTTGTGTGTTGCCGACAAGTATCTCAAAATTGCCATCCTGATCATTCTGGTAGCTGTCATACATATGGTATGCCGCAATATCGACGTCTCGGCTCGTAAGGGCAGGAAGGAAACGCATAAATTCACTCGCGTCTGGACCTATGTAGGCAAGGTCAGGAGCTGCGATCATGATGTCGGAGAATTGTTTTTCATCGAGGCGTGGCCGAATAAATTGTTCGATGAACGTCTTGAGACGCTCCGGTTCCCAGCGGCATGTTTGTGTGCCTTCATGAGACCAGTTCGATTCATTTTGGACACCAATAGCCGCTACGTTAATGCCTAGAGAATGATAAAACTGCACACGCGAGAGAAGCTCGTCTGCCCATTCTTCCATTCTGTTATCACGGAGTATGTACTGCTCGGTGCCATTGATTTGCTCAGCACGTAGCCAGTACTCAGGTTCAAGGTGCATCGCGGATCGAGGTTGCCAGAAGGTCAAAAGGACTTGGAGTGATGGATTTATGGCCATCGCTCGCTTGAGGAGAGAAACATTGTGATCGGTCAATCCTGACTTGGTGACCTCTCCTTGCACGCGCAGAATATTTGCCTGGAGTTCACCCAGGGTCGCCTTGAGTGCCTCATCATCGGCTTTTGTCGCCCAGAACGCTATAGAGCCACCGAAGCCATCGATTCTCTGTCGTTTCTGTGCGTTGCTGATGTCAATCTTAATTGTGGTTGGTTCAGGATCTTGGATGGTGAGTGGGGGAAGGCTGCGTTCTGGATCTGCTTCGGTGATTCTTGTCCGCAGTTCTTTTTGAACTGTGGTGAGCGCTTCTGAATAGGCTGGGTTCTCGAAACAGTTGGTCTCTTCACCAGGATCATGTTGCAGGTCAGTGAGCACTTGAGCCCGTATCTTTTGAGTGTCGTTATGGAACCATTCGGTATATCGAAAGTTTTTCATTCGGATGCTATGGCCAATTGACTTCCATGCTGGGTATGAACTGTATGCGCTGTAACGGTGACCAGATTCTGGATTTTCAAGCAATCCACGGAAACTTCTGCCTTGGCAATGACTTGGCGTTTGAATACCAGTGAGATCACACAACGTCGGGTAGAGATCAATGAGCTCAACCAAACGGTCTGTTATCTGTCCAGGTTTCATTCGGGGATCTCTAACAATAAGCGGGACACGTGTGTCACACTCGAAATTCGTGTGTTTGCACCACGATGAATGATCACCAAGTTTCCAGCCATGGTCGCCCCACAAAACAACAATTGTGTTTTCTGCTAGGCCTTTTTCCTCCAAAGCTGCCAAGACCCGGCCAACATTCGCGTCTACGAAGCTGGCGGCTGCGGCGTATCCGTGCAGTAGCCGTTTGTTGAGAGATTCTGGAAAATCTTTTGGTCCGTTTCCAACATAATCGACATACCGCTGCATTTCATTTGCCTTCGTAAAGGCAGCATCTTCCGGCCAGCGTGGAGGGCGGCCGCTATTTCGTGGCATTGAGAAGCTCTCGCGATCATAGAGCTCCCAGTACTTCTTGGGCGCTACGAATGGAAGGTGTGGCTTTGTAAATCCGACGGCAAGAAAAAATGGCTCGCCTTGACTCTTTGAGAGGTCATCTAAAACTTCGACGGCACGTGAAGCGCGTTGTGCGTCTATATATGTTTCGTCTGGCACGTCGGCTTCTTCGGTCATCGGTCCCTCAGGTGGTGCATGTTCACTCCCCTTTGATTTCTCTTGAAGGGCCTGTTTGACTAAAAGTTTGTTTTCTGGCAGCGCGTACTCGCTTGTTGTGACATCAATCCATCTGTCCCAATGTGAGAGGTCACTTGCTGGACCACCCTTATGGCCATGGTAGATTTTCCCCATGCCGATGGTTTGATACCCTTGTTCGCCAAAGTGCTCGTTCATTGTCAGGAGATTTGGAAATCGTTCCCGCCATCCGCTGACGTGAAAGGTCTGTTCGCCCGTATTGGTTGGATAGAGACCACCCATAAGTGAAAGCCTCGATGCACCACAGACGGCCTGTTGGCAATAGGCTCGGTTAAATTGAACGCCTGAAGCGGCAAGCTTGTCTATGTGTGGAGACAAGACATGTCGGCCATAACAGCCAAGTTCAGGACGAAGATCATCAATCGCGATGAACAGAATGTTCGGCCTTTGGAGTGAGCCTGAGATTGTTTTCGCCGGTGACTGCTCTTTTGGTTCGTCGGATGTTGAAATTGGCTTGCGAGCTGTGATTTTCGTACGAGCAACTGGTGGTGATGATGAAGATGAAACAGTCTTGACGGTGACTGGCTCTGAAAGGCTTGCTGAACTTCCACCAACCCGCAGGAGATATTTCCCCTCTGGCAGTACGCGTTGAAGCGCAATGTTATGAAAAAATAGATCGTCTGCTGCCAAAGGTATTGTGATTCTTGCTGATTCACCCGCTTGTAGTGTTGTCCGGCAGAAACCCTTGAGCTCCAGGGTCGGTCGAGCAATCGGAAATTCTTCTCCGCTTACATATAGCTGCGAG
>Ga0315315_10003229_pt1 | contig 14972 bp, 9 predicted proteins | sample M140m3416metaG_FD_203699 | JGI IMG/M metagenome (GOLD analysis project Ga0315315, IMG submission 203699) | Ammonia-oxidizing marine archaeal communities from Monterey Bay, California, United States - M1 40m 3416 | ecosystem: Environmental > Aquatic > Marine > Intertidal zone | place: USA...
CACCGACACCGGAAACGTTGTTGAAGTTCGTAAAGTCAACCGTCGCTCCGCCGGTGACACTTCCGTCGTTCTGCGCGGAAATGGTGAAGGTGTCGTCGCTGGACGTTCCTCGCAACGTATCGCTGGTTCCGTCCCCGCTGAAGTCTTCGAATTCCGAAAAGCCGTTAGCGACTCCACCGTTCAATGCCGACAGGCTGCTGTTACCAAGATTGAGCAGTTGCGACGTCGCGTGACCGGAGACGTTAAGTAAGTCGCCGTTCGTTTCGCTGCCCGAACCGCCGTCGATCGTGCCTGCAACGTTAGCACTGACATTAAACAAGTCGTCACCGGCTGCACCGGTCAAAGTAGCGGCTGTCATTGCGACGACGTTAAACGTGTCGTTATCACTCGCTGAATTCACAGTCGCGCCAGCGCCACTGGTGAAGGTGCCGCCGAGGTCCGCCGTTGCTCCGGTCCCATTGTCGGCGTCTCCCGAATCAATGTTGACAGTGATCGTGGTGCTTGCGTTCAGTACCGAACCAGCTGCCATCGAAAAATCGTCGCCGGCCGCGATAGTGATGCTACCTGACTGTGCTGTGACAGCAAATGCGATATCCACATCCTGACCTGCTGCTGCGATGTCGGTCGCAGTGATGTTCACGCTGTCTGACGACGCAACGTCGTCGTTAATGGTCACGGCTCCGCCTGCAGTCAGAGTCGTTGTACCAGTAACGTTGAGCGATCCACTGATCGTGATAGGGCCGCCGATAATCGTCACATCGTCAGAGAATGTCGAACTGTCGACCTCAATCGCTCCCGAACCGTCGGTTGCATCACCAATTGTGATCGATGCGAAGCCATCAGTCAGAAGAGCAAGCTCTGCATCGTCGACGTCGAACGCACCGCTTCCTCCACCGATGCCGATCGTCGAACCAGTCGTGCTTGGCTGCAATAACAGTGTCCCCGAACTGGACAATGCCCCAGTAAGCACGAAATCAGCCGCGTTAATCTGAATGTCGCCCGTCGAAGCCGAGACGCCTGCGTTGACTGTCAGATCACCAGTTGTGGTTGTCAACACGACATCGCCACCGTTTGACGTGAGTGGATTGTCGACAGTGATCGCGGTGGCTCCTTCTACGTTGACCGAGCCACCAGCAGTGGTGATTCCAGCAAGTGCTCCGGCTGATGTCGTGACCGAGCCGATCGTCAGCGACGTCGAGGAACTGTCGATCTGTACATTCGACCCGGCATCCGCGTTGTTGATCGCTAGTGTTGTGACATTGGCATCGATGTCGACTCCTGTGTCACTGTCGATTGCAAGGTTGGCAATGGTCACGTCAATTCCGGCATCGACCGTACCCTGAGACACGCCTTCGTCAGTTCTCAAGATCAGTGTATTAAAATTCGCGGGAGAAAAATCATCGATAGCGATCGCGCCGGAAATTGAGGTTCCGATTTCCAGCCTTGAGGCTGTGATCTGATCCGCCATTGCATCAGTCAACGTAAACGTACCCGCAGCCCCACCAAGTCCAATCGAAACGGGAGTTGATGGTGCAATCAACGCAGCCCCCGTTCCGGCATCAATAGTACCCGTAAGCGAAACGTCGCCAGCGGTAATGGAAACGGTGCCGTTTGTGGTAGTAACGGCTGATCCAGCGGCGTCCTGGGAGTATGTTCCAGTGCCATCGCTATTGCTGTCGGCATCGACTGTAAAATTGCCGCCGCCGGTTATTACGTCGGCGCCAGCCCCGTCCAGAAGCACGCCCGCCGTTGCCGTCAGATTCACGTCGGAACTGTTATTCGAAGTATTCAGCACTCCCTGAACGGTGATCGATCCATCCGCAGCAGTAACATCGACCACCTCTCCCGCAACGACATCGGCACCGAGCGTGACAGAGTTTGCAGAGATCATCAGCGACGTATTCAGATCAACCGCGCCATTGATCTGAGCATTCGCGGCCGACGTGACAGCCAACGATTCAAGGCCGTCTACGCCAGCAGTTCCTACACCGTTCAGTATGACATCGCCAGTGCCCGCCGTCAGGATCAGCTCCTCACCTAGGAAGTCTCCGGCCGTACCGTCCAGGGATCCAGTGATCTGAATTGTCCCCGCTCCTGCCCCAGTGGTCAGAGTAAGAATTTTAGCTTCACCGATTGCCACATTTCCTGCAAGCAGAATGTCGCGAGCAACAGTCGTCAGATTAAAGTTCAGAGTCACCGTACCGGAATCAATGTCAATGGCATTTGGAGTAGTCCCAGCTGTTTCAGATACCCCATCAATGGACGCACTTAAAGTGGTAGTATCGACATCCGTGTTAACAAACAGTCCCTTCGCCAGCGTAAAGCCCTCTAATCCGGTTTGTTTGAACTGAACTTCTTCGACGCCTCCTGTTCCAGTCACTCTGATCGCGTTGATACTACCAACAGAATCAGTAAACACGTCCGTCGTGCCGTCGTTCACTGTAATGTTCGCGCCATTGGTCGTCACAATGGCCGTGTCTGCGTTGATATCAATATTGAGTTGATCGGTGTTGACGCCATCGAATGCGGCATTCACCGAAAGCACGACACGATCTTCCAATCGTGTAAGACCAAGCTGCGTGTAACGATCCGGCTTCTTCGGTTTCCGATCCGGCTGGTACCGGCGGCTCCGAATCCGATCGCTGATTCTCTTCAGCCATGAACTCAACAGCATGACGACGTTTCCTCAACAGCAAACTCAAGCGATTGAAGCAATGGAACCTCGACTAATTCCACGTGCCTCAATCTGATGAACTCTTTAGAAGCAGCTACTCCAACACGACGAAGGGCGACGGCACCCCGACTGCGCCCGGAGGCTGTCCCTAATTCAATGTTTGTAAAAACGGGTAACGCAAATATTTCGCAACTTGATGATTGCGCAAAGTGGAGACGCGGAGCCCAACATTTTCGGATCCGAAAACACGGCTGAACACACAGACCAGCAATGACGGGTAAATCTGTCTGATCAGCGGCCCTGGGGGAAAATGCTCCAGACCACAAAGCATCAATCAGTTCAGCATTGGTGCAATGCGACCACTGCATCGCACCGGAGAATCCGTCCAACTGCAATCCACACATAGAGTTTCGGCGATGACGTAGCCGAATCAAACCATTATCAGAAGGAGATGATTCCAAAGTCAAACAAGACTTTGCTTCCGTGCAATGTTTGGATCTGTCTTCTTGACAAGTATAACCCACCGAACGGAACATCTGCGCAGCCTTTCTATCCTACCGAGAATACAGGTACTAACAGGATCGTCAGGGATGGATCACCCGATCCAGAGCGGATCACAACGCGCAGGCGAGGTGGCTTATGGCGCCAAATGCGGATGCACTGGTTAGTGCGGATGCACTGGTTAGATCGAAACTGATGAGTCTAGTTCCTGCTTCAGCTGAGCATGGCTGAATTTTGGCAACGATCAATCCACACAACTGATACGCGTTAACCACTTATTGACAAACAAGATAGGGTCTACTTTTCGAAGATCATCCAGCTTGAACCGACGTTTCGCCCGTCGGCTTGCGGGAAAGAAGGCCGTTCAGACAATCATTGCGCAGACTCGCCACCCTGGAAGATCATTCTGCGGAACGGAATGCCTTGATGATGGCACTGTTGTCGAGGTCGCCATTGCCCGCCTGAACCAGTTCTTCGAGAAGCTTCTCATGGACAGCAGACATCGGCAGGTCCGCTCCCGCCGTCAGACCCGTGTCCAGAATGACCCTTACGTCTTTCAAATGCTGAGCGAGCCGTGCCTGAGGTTTGAACTCCCGTTCGAGCATCTTCTCGCCCTTAGTCTTCATTACGGTCGATGCTGCAGGACCAGCCTGAAGTACTTCCAGCGTTGTCGCCAAATCCAACCCTAGCGATTCGGCAAAAACAAGCCCTTCAGCCAGGACCGCACGGTTCAAACCCAGCACCAGATTCACCGCCAGCTTCATGCGTGCCCCGCTGCCGGCTGACCCAAGATGAAACGTTCGTTTAGCGAGATCGCCAAACAGTTCGCGACATCGATCGAACGCGGCGACTGGTCCACCACCCATGATCACTACGTCTCCGTCGCGAGCCTGTTGACTCGACCCACCGACGGTTGCGTCCAGATAATCAACGCCGAGACCAGCAAGAACGTCGGCAGTAGATTCGACCTCTGCGGGGTTTCCAGTCGTCGTATCGACTATCGTTTGCCCCGATCGCAGTTCTTCTTTCAGCAAGGAAACAACATCCGCAACAACATGAGACGTCGGCAGACTTAGTAGAATAACATCAGAAGCCGCGACATCTTCCAAATGATTAAGTCCAACACCGCCAGCTTGCGACAACGCGGCGCGGCGATCAGAGTCAACATCAAATCCAGAAACAGACCAGCCACGAGAAAGCAGCCGATCGGCCAGCGCCGTTCCCAGGAGACCTAGTCCTACCAGTCCAATCATTTTCACAGAACACTTCCTGATCTTTAAGTCATGACGAACGACGTTCCAATTCCTGCCGACACAGAGCCGGATGATAAGCCAGGCGACAAAGTCAACGCTTCCGTTCCCGCTGGGGACATTGACTCGACAGCAGAAAACCTTCCGCCGCACAAAAAAGTTCGGAAATTTCCCACGACGCCCGGCGTCTACCTGATGAAAGACTCGCTCGAACGAGTTATCTATGTCGGAAAAGCAGTCAATCTCCGCAGTCGCGCGGGTAGCTACTTTACAGCCGCCGCCTCGACCGATCGTCGTACGGTTGATCTGATCCCTGAAATCGCCGACATCGACTTCATTCCAGTCGACAGCGAAGTCGACGCCCTGCTGCTCGAAGCACGACTGATCAAGGACATTCAGCCTCGATTTAATTCCGAGCTGAAAGACGACAAGACTTTCCCGTATCTGCAGATCTCAACGCACGAGGATTTTCCGCGCATCGAGTTCACTCGGAAGCCGGAAACGAAGGGCGTCAAACTTTATGGGCCATTTACCAGCGCGAAGAAACTGCGCGGCACCATTTCAGTCCTGCAGAAGATCTTTCGATTTCGCAACTGCACGCTCGACATCGAAGATGGCGACGAAAAATGGCAGTGGTTTCGTCCGTGTCTCCTGGCGAGCATCAACCAATGCACCGCACCCTGCAATCTGCGCATCAGCAAAGAAGATTACAAACGGGACATCCACCGCTTGAGAATGTTTCTTGACGGAAAAAAAGACCGGTTGTTCAAAGAACTGCGAGCGGAAATGGAGTGCGCATCAAGCGAGTTGAAATTCGAACGTGCCGCCAGAATTCGTGACGAGATTAAAGCACTCGACTCCTTGAATCTAAGTGGCAGTCTGGATGAAGACGTTCAGCCGGAGGTCTTCTACATCGATCCGAAGAAAGGTGTCGAGGGACTGCGACGAACATTCAAACTACCCCATGCACCGCGCCGGATTGAGGGCGTCGATATCGCCCACCTGCAGGGCGGAGAAACCGTAGCCAGCCTCGTTCAATTCATTGATGGGCTCCCCTTCAAACATGGTTACAAGCGGTTCAAAATTCGAACCGTCGCCGGTGTCGACGACTTCGCCTCGATTCACGAAGTGATTTCACGTCGCTTCCGACGCCTGTCGCAAGACGGCGAGCCGTTCCCGGACCTACTCCTTATTGATGGCGGCAAAGGGCAACTCAACGCAGCCATGGATGCCATGCGGGCCCTTAACATTGACCCGCCGTTTACAATTGGACTGGCAAAACGTGAGGAAGAAGTTTTTCTGCCCGGAATTTCTGAGCCGAAAATCCTCAGCCGGCACTCATTCGGCCTGAGGCTTCTGCAATACGTACGTGACGAAGCTCACCGTTTCGCTCAACACTACCACCACATTCTCCGTAACAAATCAACTTTTGACGAATAGCGAATCAACGATGGCAGAAATTCTCGTCTCGGAAAACATCACCGGCGAAGCGATGACTCGCCTCCGCGAAACTCACGATGTCACCTGCGAACCCGACCTGTGGAAGAACGTCAAGGAACTAGCCAGGAAAATCCATACTGCGCGGGCGATCATCGTACGAAATCAGACGAAGGTGACTCAAGAACTGATCGAAGCCGCACCCAATCTGCAAATCATCGCCCGGGCGGGCGCAGGTCTTGACAACATCGACACCGAAGCCGCTAGCAAAGCGGGAATCGTCGTAAGCTACACACCGAGCGAGAACTCAATCTCTGTGGCCGAACTGGTTCTCGGATTCATGCTGACAGCCGTCCGCCCAATCCCCAAGGCTTGGCTGCACACTCGCAGTGGTGGTTGGAACCGTATGCAGTTTATCGGTGACGAACTGTTCGGCAAAACGCTCGGTATCGTCGGACTGGGACGGATCGGGCGACTCGTCTCAGAACGAGCTCTGGCTTTCGGAATGACGATCATTGCTCATGACGAATTCATCGATCCAAGCTCACCCTTCGTCGCCGACCTCGATGCCCGACTGACGTCGCTGGACGATTTATTGACGCAATCCGATTTTGTTTCAGTACATGTTCCGCTGACACCAGACACACGGAACTGCTTTTCGAGTGAAGCTTTTCATAAGATGAAATCATCAGCCTGGTTCATGAATGCTTCTCGAGGCGAAGTCGTCGACGAGGCTGCGTTGCTGCACGCGTTGAACGAAAAACAAATCGCCGGCGCTGCCCTAGATGTCCGCTCGAAGGAGCCCCCCGAAGACAACGAGTTTGGAAAACTGGCCAACGTCATTCTGACACCTCACATCGGAGCATTTACGAACGAAGCTCAAGAACGAGTCGTCGCCGCAGTGTGCAACGATGTCGTCGCAATTCTCGCAGGGAATTCAGCCGCCAACGCCTTCAACTTTGCGGAGCCGAAGCGATAAGCTGAGACACGGCTCAACTGAAGTCATTGTTCACCATTCAAAACTTTGATGCCGATCTGCGACCACGAGGGAGCTTACAAGCCGAGAAGTCGTACAGATTCGCATGATGATGACGGATGGCTGCCATCCGAATGAATTCGTCAGCTGTTTGAACAGTCTTGATTTCACTGCACTCGAATCCGATGACATTCTTCAAACCCTTGGTATCTCGTTAATCGAAATTCAGGCGACAATTCGACAAAAGCGACGGATCCGGTTTCTGGGGCTCGTGATCCTGATTTGGGCACTGGGTGTGAGTATTGTATTTTACAATATCGGAGGTGAACGTTTCACACTCGTTCCCGAAGGAGCGATCCTGTACAGCCTTTTCATGATCGGCACTGGACGATTCCTTCCGGCGAAGCGCGTACGGTCAGGGCGGAATCGGCATTGACGATCGGACAATTCTTACTTCGATGTAGCGAGTTTCTGTTCGACGTTGAGAATTTTTCGTGTGGCTTTACCGTCCTGAGCGAGCAATCGTTTTGATTCTTTAAGCAGAAAGTCTGGATCCATGAAGGGCTCATGACTGATGTCCTGCCATCGGACAAGACCGTCTTCATCAATCAGGAAGGTTCCATGCAAGGCCTGCTGTTCGAAGTCGTCGTAAACTCGCCAGGCTTTGAAAACCTCCAGCTTTTCGTCAGACACCAGCGGAAACGGCATTCCACCTTTGTAATTATCGATCGACTGCTTGAGGTCCTTTTGCGAGTCCGTGCTGATGCCAACCAGCTCGATGCCGGCTTCCGCATATTTCTTAGTTGCCGGGGCAAACTTCTGGAGCTGCTCGGCACAATGCAGGCAGCCGTACCCCAGATAGAAGATTACGACGACTGGCTTCCCTTGATAGCTGGCCAGCGAGAATGACTTTCCATTCGTGTCCTTTAGCAACCAATCTGTTGCTGGCATCGGTTTCCACCGAAACGGTCCAAGTGAGTCCATTGCGGGACGATCACCAAAATCGTCCGGACGGTCTTTGTGAATTCTCCAGTCGTCCGGATAGCCGAGCGCTTCCGCGATCATAGTCAACCGGTCAAACACTGGTGAACCAAACTGTATATCGCCAGAAATTTCACGCAGTTCATCGAACGCTTTTCTGGCTTCGTCTTTCTTTTCATTCTGCCAGAGGATTTCAATTTTTCCCGCGAGAGGATGAACGCGTTTTTCACGACTCTTAAGGTACGACTCCAGAGTCTTCGCGGCGTCCTCTTTTTTGCCGAGCGTGTTTTGAACTTTGGCCAGGACAAGTCCGTCGCCTCTGGCTTTCCTGAGTTGAGTTACGGCTACCTGCAAATCGTCATTCGCAATCGCCTGGTGCCCTTCGATCGCTGCTACAGCCTGTTTAATCGGCGTACGTGGATCCGGTTTTCCTCGCGGTTTAGAAGGTGGCACTTCAGGCTTCGGTGGTGGCTCGGGGATGCGATCTTTTTCGGCCTTCAGTCGACGTTTTTCAGCATCCGCCTTCTTTTTCTTCAATGCATCAGCGGATTTCTTCTTTGCTTCCGCTTCATTCTTCTGATGCTCTTTTTCCGCCTTTTGAAGTCGCTTATCAAGCAGCGACAGGACATTCTGAACTTCTTCATCATCCCCAAGCTTTGACGATGCGATGCCGAAATATCTCAGTCGTTTGAGTTGTTCTTTGGCCACTTCGGTTTCTTCGAGATAAGGCTGTCTGCAGAGGCTCGCCAGAAGTTCCCATTGCTCATAACGAAACAGTTCGTCAAAGAGTCTCAGCCGACCATAGTAAGCGCTGCCCCTCTTCGAAAAGGTATTGTACTTCGGGTGGCGCGGCAGCTCGGTCATGTTCATGGCAAGGTCGACCGCATCCCGCCATCGGCCGATATGCCCCATGTTTCGAATCAGCCATTCGTTGTTATGGGCGAAGTTGTGAATTTGATCGGGCATCACTCGGTCACGCATCATGTGGGAATGGTCAACCCGCGCAGACGCTTCCTGCTGCCATACGGCGTCCGAGTAGCGTTTCTCTCGCGAATAAATATGTCCGGGCATGTGCCACATATGGGCGATGCCTGACGCCGCGGCACCGCACTTAGCTGCGGAATTCAACGCCTTGGCCGAATCTTTGTAGTCCCACAGGTGAATGCGAAAATGATGAACGGGATGCAGCGGCTCAATCTCCAGAACTTCATTCAGTGCAGCATTGGCATCGTCGTAGGACAGCTTGAGGTCACTCCGATATCGATACATCGCGAATGCTCGAGCCGCTTTCACTTCGAGGTTGTCGGGAAACTCTTTCGCCATCTTCTCGACTGAGGCGAAGTACGTTTTTGTTTTATCGGATTTCTTCTTTGACTTGCTATTGAGGTAAGCGTTCCACGCGTCGATCATCATGCCTTCGAGCTTGCCGGCGCTGCTCTTGCGTTTGACTGCTTCTTCGATGAATGACTTGGCGCGTTTCGCGTTTGAGCCGTTGGCTCGTGCCATGCCCCAGTAGGCGATCGCGCAGTCGGGATCGAGCATCGCGGCCTGCCGGAAAGAACGTTCGGCTTCGAGATACCAGTATCCCCACAGCTGTCCCATGCCTTGCCGGACGAAGTCAGCAGCTTCCGGAGTTTTTGTTGTGACGTCGAACTCGACCTTGCCGGTACCTTCCATTAAATAGGCCTTCTGTCGAGGCCCTTCATTGAACGCCTCACCGTGAAACGAATGGCCTGCCAGGATGCCAGGTTGAGACTCGTCGGCGTTCGGAATTTCAGGATCCGATTCACTGGTGCTGGTTTCTTCAGCAGTTGCCAGTGTCGATCCAACCGACAATGAAAACGCGATCAACCACACATGGACATGTGCAACACTGGACTTCTTCACCGCTGACTCCTGAAACTTGTTGCCGATCGACTAAACGCTGGAACAGAACTTTCTGCTACAAATACACGACTCGGCCTGCTTTGAAAACTCCGCCCTGCATTACTGCAATGAATCGACTGCGGTCCTGCAGAATTGAGAGGTCAGCCACGACGTCTCCATCGACTACCAGAACGTCCGCCAGCTTGCCGGCCTCCAGCGTCCCGAATTCGTCGCTGCGGCCCAAAATTTCCGAGCCTGTCTTCGTGGCACACTTGATCACGTCGAGCGGTTTCAATCCGACGTACTTCACAAAGAAGTCAAGTTCCTTCGCATAGTCACCGTGAGGGTTCCAGGCAAAGCCATAGTCTCCTCCCATCCCGAGTCGGCCACCGACTGCCAGAATCCGTCGAGCACTTTCGGATCCACCTTCCAGGGTTTCTTGGTGACCATCGATCACCGCCTGTGACATGCCGAATTCCGGGCCGCGTTCGATACTCATCTGCTCGAAGTACAAAGCGGGAACCACTGGGACGTCGCGTTCGAGCAGCAGATCAAGCGTTTCGTCGTCGATGAACGTGCCATGTTCGAGCGCGTCGTAGCCGGCCAGCAGCGCATTCTTGATACCTTCGGTGGCTCGGCAATGCCCGGTCACTTTCAGCTTATGGTTGTGAGCGGTCTGCACGACGGCGTGCATTTCTTCAAACGTCATGCACAGCGTGTGATGATCGTTAGTGTCCGGAGCGGCAGCGTCGCCGGTTGGGTATGTCTTGACCCACTCCACACCGTCCTTCACCAGCTTGCGAACCGCCGCACGAGCTTCGTCAGCACCACTGACCAGCAGGATCAACCCTTCCATACCGATCTTGCGGAACTCCGGATTCCAGTCCATCAACCCGCCCGCTCCGCAGATTTCACGGCCACTCGCCGCCAGCCGCGGTCCCGGCACAAGATCATTCTCGATCGCCTGCTTCAGCCAGTAGTCAATGTTGAACAGACTGCCACCGCTGCGAGCTGAGGTGTACCCGCACTCCAGCGCAAGTTTCGCATTACACGCGGCCAGAATCGTGACGTACTCGACCGGGTACTTAATATCGAGATCTTCCAACGCGGCAACGTTAAAATACGTCGGATGAAAATGAGCCTCGACCAGCCCGGGCATAATCGTCCCGCCGCTGGCGTCGATGACTTCCGTATCCTGAGCCACCTCTGGTGCGCCGTCAGCTGCACCCGCGTAAGTGATCAGTCCATCCTCGATGAGCAACACGCCATCCAAAACTGGCGCCGCCCCCGTCCCATCAACAAGCTGCCCGTTTCGAATAACCGTTCTGCCAGTTGCAGTCTTCATGTTGGCTTCTCTACGTTGTCGGGAGGAAACAATCGGATTTCGTTGGCGTTTTGACCTGCCATCCAGACGGAGACTTTTCCGCCTAATCGCCATTGAAACATTCCAAAGCCAGCGCTGCCACTCAAGACGGATGACATCTACCGGCAAAGAATCAGTTGTTTGAACATTCAGCCTGCCGACGAAACCCTGCCGTTTTGCAATTTCTCACACGCACAACCGTTCAACAGAGCCGGTGCGTTCGCCATGCAGATTCGAAATACGGTAATGGCGGCAGCCGCCAGATTGTGTGTACTCAGCGGGTGGAGTGTCAGATCACTCGCACAGGAAACTCGGCCGGACGTCTCAAAGGTAGCTGAACTTGCTCAATGACAGCGCACCCAACCCGCGCCTTCATGAACTAAATTGACATTCGGCCCGTGAAGAATTTCGGCCAGAATTTCTACGGACTCGACAATTCGCGGGCCAGGGCGGTTGAAGTATTGGTGCCCGTCAGTCAGGTAGACGTGTCTGTTTTGAACAGCTTTCAAACCAGGCCAGCTCGGGTGTTCGGTTAACAGATGCCATTCCTGTTTCGTACGTTCAATGCCGAAGCCGCACGGCATAATGACAATGAAGTCCGGATTGGCTGAAGCCAGATCGTCCCAGGTCATCCACGGCGAGTGTTTACCGGCTTCGCTGAGCAACGACGTTCCGCCAGCCATTTCGACCAGTTCGGGAATCCAGTTTCCGGCGGGCATCAAGGGTTCCAGCCACTCGATGCAGACGACGGTTGGCCGCACTACCGACTCTGGCAACGATGTGGTGATATTCTGAATTCGCTTCTGCAGTGAATCGATCAGTCGATGGCCTGCTTCAACGTCATTCAAAGCGTCGGCGACGGATTGGATATCTGACCAGATGTCCGACATAGCCATCGGTTCCAGCGAGACGATTTCCGGCTTCGATTTGACCATTTCGCAGACTGCCGCCTGCACATCTTTCAGATTGACCGCACACACATCGCATTGCGATTGAGTAATGATGACCGAGGGTTTAAGGCGTTCCAGTTCGTCTCGAAACACGGTGTAAATCGACAGCGCGTCGCGAAGAGATGCTTTGACCTGCTGATCTATTTCGTTGCTGCTGCCCGAAACGTCGATGCGAGGTTCCGAACAAACCGGTAATGACTCAACGCCAGGCGGGAAGTCACATTCATGAGATCGACCCACCAGACATCTCTGATAACCGAGTGCGGCGACAATTTCCGTGGCGCTGGCAATCAGCGAAACGATGCGATGTTCCATGTTGACTTAGGTCTTCGTAGGACAAATTGATCAACCGTTCGTTGCCGAATGCGTTCCTCGGCGAATCCCGGAAGCGTGACATGGCCCGCGGCGAAGTCAACGATTGGTAGCTGCACCGTTGCGGAACTTTCGGAAGACTCGCCAGACTGGAGCTTCTGTTTCCGAAGACTTCACCCGAGATTCCCGCGAGACCGAATTCATGTTTCGAAAACTGTTGTCCCTGGCCCTTTGTGCCTGCTTCGTACCGGCTACTCGTGCGGCTGATAATTCGGAATCAGCAAACATCATCCGCGAAATCGAATTTGCAAAACCAGACGGGCATTCGTTGCTGCTCGATCTGTACTTACCCGAAGATCGATCGGAACCCGTTCCGGTTGTTGTGTTTGTTCATGGCGGCGGCTGGAAGAATGGCAGCCGCAAATCAGGCGGCAAAAATGCCGCGTGGCTGATTAAACACGGAATCGCTGTTGCCTCGATCGATTACCGATTGACGGATGTGGCGATGTGGCCGGCTCAAATCAACGATTGTTACTCGGCTGTGCGATGGGTCAGAGACAACGCTGACAAATACCGGTTGGACGGCGACCACATTGCCGCCTGGGGGACGTCCGCCGGCGGGCACCTGGTTGCCTTGATGGGAACTCGCCCGTTTGACGGCAAAGAGGAAATCTCGAGCCGCGTGCAGGCCGTCTGCGACTGGTTCGGCCCATCCGAGCTGATGACGATGCCGCCCAACAATGTCGGCAACGGACGCACTGCCGCAGACGTCGCCGGATCAAACGGAGCGAAACTGCTTGGTGCGACAGTTCGCGAAGTTCCGAAACTCGCTGCTGATGCCAGCGGGATTGACCACGTAAGTTCTGACGATCCGCCATTTCTAATCATGCACGGTGACAAGGACCCGGGAGTGCCGCTGGAGCAAAGTCAAAAGCTGCACGTCCGGCTTGTGAATGCGAAAGTCAGTTCGAGGCTCCATGTCGTCAAAGGGGCCGGGCACGGAGGGAAGCAGTTTTCGACAGTCGAATCTCGATCGATCGTCGCCCGCTTCTTTAAACGAACGCTGAATCCAGACTGGACTCAGGGCCCCGGTCCTGACTCCAGCTTTGCAATGCAAAATGCCAAACCACCGACAACCTGGAGTGTCGTCAGAAATGAAAACGTGCTTTGGCAAAAGGCTCTTCCGGAGACAGGGCAAAGCACCGTCGTGTCGAGCAACGGAAAGATCTTCTTCACCACGCTGAAACCAGTTGATGAAGACTCTTCCCTCGGAAGCGACCTCGTTGCCTGGTGCTGCGACGCTTCGACCGGCGAGACAATCTGGACTCGAGAAATTCCGGCAAAGCACCCATTACGATTGTCCGGCTGCTTCAGCGACAGCTCGTCGCCGCCGCCCGTTACTGACGGAGAACGAGTCTGTTTCTTCAACGCGTCGGGCCGAATTTCATGCTTCGATTTCGCCGGCAAAGAAGTCTGGACTCGCGAAGTCATGCCGGTCGGCAGAACGAATCCGTTTCAGATTGACGGCCTCGTCGCGTTCATTCGGCAAACTTACATGCCGGATGATCACGGCCATTTCACGCACGAACACAAGAATGCTCTGCCTGGTCAGTGGACGCAGCTCGAAGCATTCGACTTGAAAACGGGTGAGGCGAAGTGGGAAACCAGGTGTGGCGTCAACATGGGAGCGATGCCGCTGCTGCAAACGCTCAGCGACGGCAGGCGTGTGATCGTCGTTGGTCGCGGCGGTGGGCACTCGCCTCCGGAGAAACCAGAAGGCATTTCGCTCGTCGACGCGGCAGACGGCAGCACCATCTGGACACTTCCATTGCCCGGTTTCATGAGCACGATGACGTTCAACATTGTGCAGGATCAAGTACTGGTGTTTCACGGCTCCGAGCACTTATGGGTCGACGCAATGACTGGTGAGATCACTTGGCGAGTTTCGATCACCGAAGACGTTCCTGTGCGAGTTCGCGCAGACGATTCATGGGCCACCGAGTCAAAATCGCTGAACGCCGGTAAGAGCAAACGCGAGATCATCCAGCAGTCCAACATGCTCGTCGGGCAGCACCACTATTTCCGAAGTTACACGCAGCCGTGGCTCGGTCGAGTTCACACGAAAACAGGCAAGGTCGAGTATCTGCAGTTGCCGGTGCAGTCAATACCTGGCACGACGCGGGCCGATGATCGACTCCTCTGGTCGCCGAACGATCTTTCGGCCGAGCAGATTGCGGAGTTGTCGAAGGGCGGCAGGAAGAAGAAAGCTCCGAAGACGCTTCCGATCACCAAGTGGGCATTTTCCCTGAACGATATGAAGAATTCCCGTGGCTACGTCGTGATGGGAGATGCTCGTTCAAAAGGTAACGGCTGGGGACACCAGGCGTCAGCGATTCCGACGGCGATTGGCGATTACCTGTTCGTTCCGGTCATGAGCGGAAACGTCTACGTGCTGCGGCACGCTGCGGAGACGCTCGATGAGAACGCTCTGGTCTCGATAAACGATCTCGGCCCGATTGGCCAGTCGTGGACTCGAGCCAGCATCAGCTATTCAAGGGGAAAACTATACGCACACACGATCGGTAAGCTGATCTGCATCGACAAGTAATTCAGACAGAACAGGAACACTTTTATGGATCCTTCGTGCCTTGAGCATTGCCTG
>Ga0315315_10003230_pt1 | contig 14971 bp, 23 predicted proteins | sample M140m3416metaG_FD_203699 | JGI IMG/M metagenome (GOLD analysis project Ga0315315, IMG submission 203699) | Ammonia-oxidizing marine archaeal communities from Monterey Bay, California, United States - M1 40m 3416 | ecosystem: Environmental > Aquatic > Marine > Intertidal zone | place: USA...
ATGGTCAGGGTAGTTACGGTCAAGCCAAGTAGTGTTGAGGTTGATACCAGTTCCCTGAGATAGTTTACGTATCCAGAGTGCAGTGAAAGCGACCATCGCCATACCCACGATTGTGGGTACAGCTAACAGAACCAAAAGTCCAATTGCGAAATAAGTCATGTGATTAATCCTCCGTTTTATCCCAGTAGTTATTTAGAGCAAGCATTGGCTCCATACGAGCGAGTAAGTTAGACTCAGCTAGTAAAGCTGTCTTAGAGCCAGTTCCTGTAGTCTCGTAAACGAGTACCTCGAATACGTGACCGTCACAGTAATGTTTGAAAAAGTCTTCCATGTTATAACTCCTAAGTTAAGTAGTAAGACAATCTTACTATCTGTCCCGAGAACTACGAAGCGGAGGGCTAGTCAATGGGGTAATCGGTCAAAGACCGACGAGCGCGATTCTATCGCGTGAAGCCTACTGGTTAGGTCTCTGCAAGGCGTTAGTGTAACTACAGCTAAGCTGATAGTGTAACTTACGCATGAAGAGTGCCGACCCCGTTTACTCGACCGTGAGCGGAGTGGATAATGAAGAGACATATATAAGAAAGTAACGTGTTTAGCGTAGTAACAGGTCTAATTATGGTGTGTCATAAGAGCAACAGTGATACCAGTTCCCGTGGTATAACAGTGGGTTAGAGGTGTGACATAATTACATCTTGACAAGGTGAAGTGAGAGATGCCTATATATCTAAGCAGTTGGCGTATGCAGTAAAGAGAGAAAACAAGCATGTCTGAAGTCACTGAGTTTAGAGCGAATACAGCACAAGACCAACGAAGTCTAGATGAGATAGGTAAACAGCTTACACCTTTCCAACGACGGTTCGCGGATGTCATGGCAATCGGTAACGTGAGGTCTAGGAGCGAAGCAGTAAGATTGGCTGGTAGCAAGGCAAAGCGACCAAGTTCAGTAGCTCACAAGCTGATGCAGAATGTATGTATATTGGAGTATATTAAACACGCAACGATGTCTAGGTTAGGAACAGACATGGTGTCTAAGGCCGTGAACACTATCGATGAGTTAATGACTACAGCAGATGAAGACAAAGTAAGGTTCGCTGCAGCCAAGGACACACTAGACCGTATGGGACTAAAGTCAGCAGACAAGAAGCATGTACACCACACAGGTGGGGTGAATGTACATATAGATCTGGGTTAGGGTACCCTAGCGAAGTGAACAGTATAACAAGGGGGGTGGGTTAGAAAAACGGGTCTCAACCTCTACGACTCCACCTATACACACACAATAGTTGATTTTCTAAGGGCCAAAAAAAATTTTTTTTAGTTACGCATTGGAACCCTTATGGCTATTGACGGAATACATTCAAGTTTGCTGTGGCATCCAATATTTAATAGCTCTGGTGAAAAAGTTGGGCTAGAGCGTAGCCACGTAGAACGACACAAACACCAGACTGATCAGATACTCCCACTACACGATGAAGCTGATCACTTGTCTCCTCCTGCGCCTCCAAAGGGTATAAAGATAGTAGACATCTTGGTGTGATATGGATGAACTTGAGAGCATCAACAAGATATCGCTAGACCTAGCTACACTGGCAACGCCGTTGATTGGTATTAGTATAGCCATGTTGCTTGGGTTTGCTTTGAAAGACCTGATTACGAATACGATATATGGTGTTAAGTTTATCTGTGCAGAGCATTGGGCTGCGGGTCAGGAAGTTATATTAGAGGGGAAACGTGCCAGAATAATAAAAGTGGGTTTCTACGAAACCGTATTTCAAGTGGAATGCCCTGACGGGGCTGTACTATGGCGGTACATTTCCAATACGAACCTTGCCAACATTGATATAGCTAGGGTAATACGTGAAAGTAAGACAGTTGACTTCAAACCTGACTGGTAATTGTGCGTATTATTATAGTTTTGTTTTGTTAATTCTCTTTGATTATCGGAGGACGCTCGATTGACCAAACAGACAATAGATAATTTACAACCCGGAACGCTTGACGGCGACAGTCTCTTTGATACTGCGCAAAAAATAAATGAAAACTTTAACGAAATCTATTCTCATTTCGGTGACGGACAAACTCTTGACAACGGGTATGTTGGTTTAAAAAATTTAAACGCAGGAATAATTGTTAGTCAGGGGCTTAATACCTATACAACGCGAGAAATAACAAGCACAGGCGCTAGTATACAGATTACTAATGGAACTGGAGCAACGGGCGATCCTACATTAGACCTTTCTGAAACTGGCGTAATAGCTTCTGGTTCTGCTCCTACTTTATTTGCTGAAGTTGGTCTTACCGTAGATGTTCATGGGCGCATTACAGCAATATCAACTCCTACACTGCTTACAGAAGCGCAAGCGCAATCGGCTAATGCTTCTCAATCAGCGCAAACTGCAACAACCCAAGCAACACTTGCTACAAATGCGCAAGCTGACGCAGTTAAATTATCAGTAAACGCTGAAGATTCTCAATACACGTTATCTGATGGTACAACTACAGGTTTTTCTGCTTTGCATCATGCTGCAAAAGCTGCTGCTGATGTAGCGACAATTGGAACAAGTCTTTCTCAGGCTAATCAGGCAAAAACAGACGCGGAAACTGCGAAGACTGCTGCCGAAACTGCTAGGGACACAGCCGTTACCAAAGCGGGAGAAGCCCTCCAATCTGCATCGGACGCATCGGGTCATGCGAGTACGGCCTCGGGTCACGTTGGTACAGCATCAAACCACGTATCTACGGCTTCTGGTCACGCGAGTACAGCGGGGCAACATAAGACGGATGCAGAAACTGCAAAAACTGCGGCTGAAAACGCGAAAACCGCCGCTGAGAGTGCAAAGACTGCGGCAGAAACAGCGTTTGATAGCTTTGATGACATTTATCTTGGTGAGAAATCCTCGGCTCCTACACAGGACAATGACGGCGATGCGCTCAGTACCGGTTCGTTATACTTCGATACGACAGCAAATGAGTTAAAAGTTTATAATGGTTCTGCATGGCAAGGTGGGGTAACAGCTACGGGCGGTTTTATGACCGCTACAAACAACTTGTCAGATCTAAATAATGTGGCAACCAGTAGAACAAATCTCGGACTTGGCACAATTGCAACACAGGCATCAAATAGTGTGGCGATTACGGGCGGTTCTATCTCTGGAATAACAGATCTTGCCCTTGCTGATGGCGGGACGGGAGCATCTACCGCAAGCGCGGCTCGTACAAATCTTGGTCTTCATGCTGTTGCCAACACAGGAGCTTACGGGGATTTAACAGGAACACCAACAATCCCTACACATCTTCCGATTTCTGGTGGATCTGCTGGTGTAATTCCATATCAGACGGGAGCAAATACGACAGCGTTTAGTGCCGTGGGAACGTCTGGACAAATGCTGGTAAGCGGAGGAACGGGCGCACCAACTTGGGTGAACACAAACACAATTAGTTCAGGTGGTGGAATTGCTACCCAAATGAAATTTAGTTAGGAGAAAAAATATGGCAGACCAAATCAAACAGATTGCGTTTCGGGAGTTTACAACGGTAGAGCTTCAAGCTGGAACTCCTTGGAATGCAATTCAAAGTGGGGCTAACGATGCTTACGTTGTCAAATCGATTGAGGCAACAAACGGAGCTAATACTAATGTCGGAGCAATTATAGCTACGGCTACTGTTGGTTTAACAACTGATTTTAACAATGGCAAATATGTTAATATTGGGACGATTGCCCAGAAGGATAGGCTTGGTGTAAGCGGAAACCTAGTGGTCGATGCTAACTCGACTCTGACGGTAAGACCAGTAGCAAAGACAATTTCTTTTGAAGATAAAATTTTCCATGTTGATACCGAAAATGCTACCCAGCCAAGAAAGACACGCCAAGAGTTAAGAGGTTCAGTCATTGGCGTTCAAGACATATCTACGTCTACATCTATTGATAAAACCAGCGTTAGCATGAGCCATACCAATAGTTACCAAGGCGGTAGTTCAGCTTATTCGTACCAACATACAATTTTTCACACTAACGCAAATGGCGTAGAGTTGAAAATGCTGTTTACTGTCGGTAATTCAAGCACATCCACATTTGAAATTCATAATGCTGCAACGGGTACGCAATTTGGTCGTTACCAAACAAGCTATGGAACAGCGTATTTTGACGGCGAAAGATACATTTATTGGCACGATGAAGGCACTAATAAAATTCGTTATTTTGATACGGATGAAACAACCACTAATTTATCCAGTTCAAACACTTATGGTGGCGGTAATAACGCTAGTTATTATCACGGTATAATAAATTTTTCTGGAACTGCCCCATCTGGCAGCAATACATCATATGATAATCATTTTGCTGGGATAACTTCTCATAACGGAAAGACATACTTTTTTTGGTCTTTCGGAACGCAATATTACCTACAGATGGCAGAGCTTCCATCAACGTTAACTAATTATAATGCTACGGCTAACGTATGCCCGAAATGGGTTCGTTTGTGGAATGGAAACAGTACAAACCAAACTACTAATTTTGGTCAAACCGGAATGTATTCAATGGGGGCTTTAAAAAATAATATTGGATACAATTATCAAGGCTCAGTTCGAGTAACGCATGACGATGATCTTGGCAGGTGGCTTGTATATTATAACCCTAATACTGTGAGTAATATTTTTGTCGGGACTTTCACTCAAGCTGAGTTGGACGCTACAAGTGACGCTGGTGTAATCGCCGTTCCAAATGGTGGTTCTGGCTACGGCTTAATATGTCTCGAGGAATCAGAGATTAATACGCATTTGAAAATTGATTCAAAATTTACAAACACCTATTCAAGTCAGGGAATTATTGAGGATGCAAGAATTTATAACAATATTAAGCCTAATGGTGACAGTTGGAGTATACCTAATTCGGGTTCTAGATATTTTGACGGACGCAAAGCCTATTTTTCAAACGCCGCCTCTGCGGCTGGCTTTGAATGGCACGTTTACGAATGCGATTTAGCCAACGACACAGGCACAGATATAACAGCTGGTTTCTCTGGCAATATACCAAATTATTATGGTCGTTTTTATATGGTTAAAACCACGCCGTCTGCCTCAACCATTGCAGGGAGGTCGTATCCGTCAGCACCTAAATTAACCGTGCGTCTGTCGGGTGTTCACGAAGACCGTAGCTGATAGAAAGGAATAAAAAATGTTAACTCCTATTGACCAAGCGGCCTCTACTGCTTCTGGTGGGGGATCTAATCCTGACACGCAAGTAGCCGCAACTAGTAGTACCGCAAGCACGATTTTATACACCGTTCCAGCCGGACGAAAAGCGGAAGTGTATTTTGGGCATGAACACACCTATTCAAATCCAAACGATTATTATTTAGATGTTGATGTCGGGGGAACGGTTATAAAGGTGCAAGGAGGATTGTCGATGCAATCAGCCCAGTACCGAAGTTTAACCACTCCTTTGATAACCTTATTGGCTGGAACGGTAGTCAAAACACGAAGCGGTCTTTCGTATGCCGCTTACATATTGGGGGTTGAAAAAGATGCATAAAAAATTATTAAATGATGTGATGTATGAAATGGCGGTTGTCGAAATAAAGGACAGCGGAGACTCCACAAATGCCTTGCAGACAATTGTTGAAGAAAGCGAAACGCCAGTAAAAAAATATCGTGTAAATTTGGCCGCAAATAATCCTTTAACGATGGCTCGTTTTACAGATGCAGAAAGTCGTTTGGGCTATTTGGAAAATATGCCAGATCGTCTTTGGGATGACTGGTATGAAGACCCAGAGCCAGAGGAAGAGTCGGAGTAACAAGTGAACGAAACATCTGCTGATAAACTTCTAACAGGAGGCATGATGCCAGAAATAGATTATTCCAAGATCGAGCCATATCATTATTCTAATTGGTTAGGTTCTTTAAGTTTTGAGGATTTGCAAAAGCTGCGTCAAGTAGTTCGCAAAGTACACATGAAAGATTACCCTTTAGACGTTATTACAGAAAGAGAGATGGATCGCGTCATTGAAGCAATTGGCCCAAGGGTCGCTGAAAAACAGCTAAAGGCTTTGATCGATGCTGGACAACTCACCTAGAACCTACGATTTTTCGTATAAACCGGGCGGGCCTGTACTCAGAGAGTTTCTCAAAGACGATTCTTTTGTTCGCGGAGTTCGTGGCCCTGTTGGTAGCGGTAAATCTGTAAGTTGCTGCATAGAAGTAATGCGCAGAGCTTGCCAGCAAGAACCCGATCAGAATGGCATAAGAAAATCTCGTTGGGGAGTGATAAGAAACACAAACCCACAGTTACGCACAACTACTATTAAAACATGGCTAGATTGGTATCCAGAAGACATATTTGGTGTATTCAAATGGTCTGTCCCGTATACACACGTTGTAAAGTTTGCTGATGTAGAAATAGAAGTTATATTTTTAGCGTTAGATAGAGATGAAGACGTAAGAAAGCTGTTATCTATCGAATTTACAGGTATATGGATAAACGAAGCTAGAGAAGTTCCAAAATCTATTATTGATGCTTGTACTATGCGTGTAGGCAGATACCCTAGTAAAAAAGACGGTGGGCCATCATGGTATGGCGTAGTTATGGACACAAACGCTCCTGATGAAGATCATTGGTGGGCTATTATGAGTGGAGAAGTCCCGCTTCCAGAATATTTGACGAGAGAAGAAGCGTTAACTCTTGTACAGCCCGATGACTGGAAATTCTTCACACAACCAAGCGCATTGAAAGAGATCAAGGCGCCCGATGGGGAAGTGTTAGATTATCAGATGAATGACAATGCTGAAAATCGCCACAACCTTGTCGATACGTATTATCCAAAACTGATAAGTGGGAAAACTAAATCATGGATAGATGTTTATGTTATGAACCGCATTGGGAACGTAGTAGATGGGAAAGTGGTTTATCCAAATTTCGCTCAAGATTTACACGTTGCCAAGGAACCAATTCCACCAGCAACCAGTCAAGACCTTATAATTGGTATGGACTTTGGGTTAACCCCTGCAGCCGTTTTTGCTCAGAGATTACCAACTGGGCGATGGATAATATTAGCAGAATTAGTAGCAGCAAATATGGGGGCAGAAAAGTTTGCCCAAGAGGTAAAACACGTTATCGCCAAAAAATTCCCCGACCTTTCATCTAACGTAATAGTTTACGGCGACCCTTCTGGTGATTACAGGGCGCAAACAGACGAAAAAACGCCGTTTAGTATTTTGCGTGTAGCAGGGCTAAAGGCGTACCCAGCACCTACCAATGATCCAAGTTTACGGATAGACAGTGTAGACGGGACACTCACTCGCGTTATACAAGGCAAATCAGGATTTCTTTTAGATCCTTCCTGCACTGTCTTGAAACGCGGGTTTGAGGGTGGGTATTCATATGTGCGGGTTAGAGCAAGTGGAGTTACCGAAAGATACCACGACTCCCCCGATAAAAACAAATTTAGCCACGTACATGATGCGTTACAGTACGCTATTGTTGGTGGAGGCGAAGCTAGACAAATGCTAGGCCATAAAAAAGGTGAAGTAGCTAATGGCAAAGCTTTTTTTGACCCATTTGATAGACAAAAACATGTTATGCAGCCAAAGAAAAGAGCTAATGAAAAATGGGAACAAATATTCCGGCGTGGTATATAGTATTTATTAAACGAGATAAACAATACTGGTGGGATTATATATTTTGCCGTGGCCCTTATAAGCATGTGTGTGCTTTAGGATATGAGCCAAGAGACGATCAATGGTTTTTATATGACTGGTCATTTTTAGGGCTTGTATTAAGCAAATTGTCTCCAGAAGAGGTTGATACTCTTTTAACCCATTTTGAAATTTCTGGAAGCGTTGTATTAAAAGCGCCAAGACAATATGGAAAATACAGAAAGTTATGTTTCCCAATTGCGACTTGTGTATCGGCAATAAAACACCTTACACGGTTTAAATCTTGGGCATTTACGCCTTCTCAGTTGTTTTGTGCGTACACAAAAGCAGGCGCAAAGCGTTCTTTTGTAATTTCAGAAACCGATTCAGCAGAATAGGATTAAACTATGGGACTCAAAGTAACTTTTCGCAATTTACCCAAACCAGACCCAAAGAAAAAGAAAAAAAACAAAAAAGCGGCAAAACCTAAAATGATGAAGAAAAAATAATGGCAGCAATAGGTAAGATTTTATCTGGGCCAAAAGAAGACGGTCAATTAAACGCAGATAGAGCAGAAGCTCGTAGATTAGCAGAAGAAGAGAAAGCGCGAGCTGATGCTAAAGCTGCTAATTTACGTTCTGCTAGAATGTCTGGAAATGTCGGCTACGCTAGTCTTTTAAGTGCAGGGACAGCGGGAGGCGGTCAAGCAGCTAAAAAGAGTTTGTTAGGATAATTTATGAACCCTAAAGATGTAAAGCAAAAGGCCGAAATTGCCTTCAACAATAGGGATAAATTTAAGCCGTTATTCCAAGACGCTTATGATTACACAATGCCAACTCGGCAAGGTTTTGATCACAGCGATCAATTAGGTCAATCTCGTACAGATCGTATATTTGATGAAACAGCAGTAGTTGGCGTTACGGAGTTTGCTGCAGAGTTACAAAGTAGCCTTATGCCTCCATTTAGTCGGTGGGCTAATTTGGTTGCAGGTAGCGACATTGATGACCCAATGGAAGCAGAAGAAATAAATGAAGAACTGCAAGCTATTACACAAAAAGTATTCGATTACATAGCCCAGTCTAATTTTGACCAAGAAGTAAACGAAGCATTGCATGATTTAGCGGTGGGAACCGGGATATTGCATGTCATGCCGGGAGACGCAATAGATCCTTTGCGATTTAGAGCAATACCGCTTACTGAGGTAGCAATCGAAGACGGGCCTGACGGGCAAATAGACGATATACATTATCGCAAGTTTTGTAAAATAGAACACCTTCCTATTATGTACCCTGATTTGCCAGAAGATGTTTTGGCGATAATAAAATCACGAAACGAAAGTAATGATCGTATTGAGTTAGTGCAAAGCACAATGCGCAATCGATCTACACCAAATATGCGTCAATGGGATTTTGTTGCGCACATCCCATCTATAGAACAAGAGATAGCAAAGGAAGTTTACAAAGGTCGAGGCTCTAACCCTTGGATATTATTTAGGTGGAGTAAAGCTGCTGGCGAAAGCTATGGGCGTGGCCCAGTAATCAATGCTTTACCTGCTATACGCACATGCAATCTTACTGTGCAACTTATACTAGAAAACGCCGATATGGCGGTTACTGGAATGTGGCAAGCGGATGATGACGGGGTGATAAATCCAGATAGTATTAATCTTAGACCGGGAATCATCATTCCTCGCGCCCCCGGATCACGTATTGATCCATTACAAACCCCTGCACGATTTGATGTAGGGCAACTAGTGCTTGATGATATGCGTCATAATATTAAAAAAGCATTGTATAACCAGCAATTAGGTAGACCTCACGAAGCAACGCCAATGTCAGCTACAGAGGTTGCCGAAAGAATGGCGCAGTTAGCAAATGAAATTGGCCCTGCTTTTGGTCGACTTATGAAGGAATTAGTAGAACCTGTAATACAGCGAGTTATATACATACTCAAAGACAAAGGGTTGATACAAATTCCTACAATTGATGGGAAGCAAATATCTATCGTATCGCAATCCCCATTAGCAACTGCCCAACGTATGCAGGATGTTACAAACATGGATCAATTTATGCAGCGCATGGTTTCTGTGTTTGGGCCTCAAATATTGCAGGTTATGATAGATCAGGATAAAACTGCAAAATGGTATGCAGAAAAACAACAAATACCATTAGACTTATTACGCAAACCAGAAGAGCAAGCGCAATTACTACAAGAAACTGTAGGACAATTAGCCCCAGTATTGGAACAGCAACGTGGAGAGCCATAAACGTGAAAAGAACAATAGAAAAAACTACTGTAGCGCATTTAGCTACAAATTTTTTTGAATCGAAAGATGGTGAGATAGTATTAGATTATTTTAGAACTATATTAATTAATCAGGTGCTTGACCCACCATTTGATGCCCTAGAGTTAGCATACATAGAGGGGCGAAGATCAGTGTATGCAGATATGATTAAATTAATAGAAACTTCTAACAAATTGAAAGCAGCAGAAAATGGAACAGATGAACGAATCACAAACATCTTCAACAGAGCAAACGACAGAATCAACCCCGACAGAAACAGTTAGTCGGCCTGAGTATCTGCCAGAGAAATTCTGGGACGCTGATAAAGGCGAAACACGTTTGCAAACCTTTAGCGAGTCATACACAAATTTAGAACAAAAACTACACTCTAAAATGGAGGACTTGCGTGAAGAGGTTAAAGCAGAAGGTTTGGCAAACCGTCCAGAAAATGCAGACGATTACACGTTGCCAGAATTGGAAGGGGTTGAGTTCCAAACGGATGACCCCTTATTGTCATTTTGGCGTTCCCAAGCGCACACAATGGGTCTTGACAACGATGGATTCCAAGCAGGAATTAAATCCTATATGGAAACCATGCAAGCAGCAGCGCCCGATCCTAGTGCGGAATTAGCTAAATTGGGAGAAGACGGCAAAACCCGCATTGATGCTATTAATGCTTGGGCTGATTCTAAATTGTCTGAAAATACACGAAATGCCTTAAATTCTCTTGCAACAACAGCAGACGGTGTTTTAGCAATTGAAGAAATGATGTCAGTATCACAATCTTCTGCTAACACTGTTGACGGTGGGCAAAGTGCGCCAGCAACAGAAACCTTAGAAGAATTGCAAGCATTAATGAATAGCCCTCAATATTGGGGTGCATCGGGTGTGCGTGACGATACATTAATAGATCGTGTTACAAAAGGGTTCGAACGATTACAAAATGGCTGATAGCGGAGGAATTTTATTATGCCTTATTCAAAAAAAGGGGGGAAAGTTAAACCATACCCCGGCCCCACATCGAAATTACGTAAGCCTAAAAAGCCTACTAAAGCGATGCGTCCGCAAAAATGATTCGGTGGCGTGAGTTAGCGTATCTGTTTATTGCTTTCGCAGTTATTTTATTGTGGAAGCAACACGCCTCCGCGCAAATAAACCCGCAAAATCCTGCGCAAACATGTATTTTATTAGGCTCAATAACAGAAGCTAGTAAAATAATGGAGCAACAACAGGTTATGCGCGGGTTAAATCAAAGACAGGAATTAATTATTATTACGGCAAATCCATTCACAGAACGGTGGACAGCTTGGCAATCTGTTAAAGGAACGCATTTGTGCGTGGTTGCACTGGGAACTGTATTTACATTAGTCGAGGAAAAGGTGGGAAATGGAAGCTAATGGAAAGTTTTGGCGCTCTTGACTTGTTGAATACTGCCATTGCAGCTTTTGCTATTTTGGGTGGTATGGTTTACGCGATAATAAAAACAAAAGTAGACGTTGAACATCTTACTAAAAAAGTTGAAACTTTGTTTCAGTTATGGAACGACAGGAATAAATAAATGGCAAGACCCGGACTTTATGCAAACATCCACCGAAAAAGGGCTAGAATTAAAGCCGGAAGCAAAGAACGAATGAGAAAACCGGGAACTGCGGGAGCGCCAACTAAAAAGGCTTTTGACAAATCTAAAAAAACTGCAAAGAAAAAATAATGGCTAAAACTCCTGCATGGCAACGTAAAGAAGGCAAAAATAAAAGCGGTGGTTTGAACGCTAAAGGTCGCGCTAGTTACAATAAAAAAACAGGGGGAAAACTGAAAGCCCCCGTAACTAAAAAACCGTCTAAATTAAAAAAAGGCAGTAAAGCTGCTAACAGAAGAAAATCATTTTGCGCTAGAATGGGCGGTATGAAAAAGAAACTTACTAGTGCAAAAACTGCAAGAGATCCTAACAGCAGAATTAACAAAGCGCTTAGAAAGTGGAATTGTTAGCTTTTGTGCGTAACAAAGTAACTATCCTTTAGATACAGCTTTAACATCGGCCCAAAAGTATGGTGGTACTGGCCCGTAAGGAACAACCAGAACAACCCATCTGCTAGGAACAACCGTATTTTGTGTTTAACATTTTAAAGGATTGGATAATCTAATGGCAGCTCCTACCATTGATACCACCTTTATCTCGCAATTTGAGAGCGAAGTACACGTTGCTTTTCAGCGTATGGGTTCTAAGCTACGAAATACAGTACGCGAGAAAAAGGTATCGGCCCAAGACGACACTTTTCCAAAAATTGGCAAAGGCGTTGCAGGTCAAAAAGCCCGTCATGGTAAAGTACCATTGATGAACCTTGGACACTCAAAAGTTCAAGTCACAATGGCTGATTACTATGCAGGTGAAATTGTTGACAAACTCGATATGTTGAAAACCAACATTGATGAGCGACAAGTTACAGTACAAGCAATCGCTGGTGCTTTAGGCCGTAAAGTTGACGAAATTCTTGTTACTGCTATGGACGCAGCGACAAATGATTCTGAATCTTCTTCTGGCGGTCTTACATTAGCAAAAGTGCAGAATGTTCACACTAGAATGGGTGACAGAGATGTTCCTGATGATGGTGCGAGATTCTGGCCTGTTAGCCCCGCTGGTTGGAACGATCTTATTAGCATCGATCAGTTTTCTGATGCTGATTATATTGGCCCAGATCAGCTTCCGTGGCCTACAGGTATTACTGCCAAACGCTGGTTTGGTTTCTTGTATTGGTCATTCTCAGGTCTTGATGTAGCAGGCGGTGTACGCAAAAGTTTTGCTTACCATCGGTCTGCAGTTGGACTTGGCATGAATGCTGAACCACAAATCACACCATCTTATGAGAACGAATATGCTGCGTTCTTGTTTGTTGGCTCACTGGCTCTTGGGTCTGTCATTATTGATAATGACGGTATCGAAGAAGTCAAATATACAGAATAGGGAGACGTTATCATGGCTTTTACTTTTAATACGCTTTCCCGTGTAGCCCAAGGTGCAGGGTTTACGCAGTACATGTATGCAACTTCGGATGCAAAAAATACTGTAGACACTGCGGGATACTTCAATGGTGCTTCTGATTTTCTTAACGTTAATGACGTTATTATGGTCAAAGCATCTGACGGTGTTGGTCAAGTTATAATAAATGCAAACTCAGCAGGTGTTGTAGACACAGGCGACGTGGATGCAATAACTGCAACTGACAGCAGGTAAGAATCCCTTCGGGGTATTGGGTGAGCATGGACGGTTTTCGGCTCTTTCGCTGTCTGCGCTCACCCTTTTTCTAAATAAAAGGTGATGCGGTGAGTAAAACAAAAATAGATTTAGTCAATTCAGCTCTTATTTTGGTCGGAGACAATCCGATTACTTCACTTAATGACCAAACTACGCAAGCACTTGTCGCCAATACTGTGTTAGAAGATTTGATAGAAGCAGAACTTTTTGAAACACGGTGGCGTTTCGCAAGCCAAACAACAGCAACAAGTTTTATTTCTAGCATAACGCACCCAACAGGGTTAGGCGTTTTCCAAATACCAAACAACACAATTAGGGTTTGGAACGTATTAGAACGAGGACGTTCTGTTTTAGGCGAATGGGAGATGGAAGGTGACAAACTGCTTATTGATGCTGATAGTAATAGCGTTATTTCTGTTGATCGTACTGTAGAGCCACCAGTAGGTAATTGGCCTCCACATTTTCGTATGTCTGTTATATACGGATTGGGCAGTATGTTTGCATTAGCACTAACGGAAAATGAAACTAAATCAAAAATGTTGATGGCTGCAGGAGATGCATACCGCCGTAAAGCAAGAGCGCAAGATGGTGGGCAATCCTCCCCTAGAGTGCTAAACACTGGACAGATGATGAGTGCAAGACGCGGTGTAAGATCAGGCAATGAAGGGCTTATTTAATGTCTCGCGCAATGTCAACAATATCTACTTTCTCAAGTGGAGAACTAGATCCTCGTATGCGAGGAAGAACAGACCTTAAACATTACCTGCAAGGCGCATTGCGTATGCGTAACTTTAGACAGTTAGCACAAGGTGGTGTTTCTACACGCCCCGGTTCCGATATGATTGGTCAACTCCAAGGCAACGGAAGGCTAATCCCTTTCGTTTTTTCTGAAGAAACAAGTTACATATTAGCATTTACTCCAAATTTAATTACAATATATGGCTCACCGTCATGGGACTTGTTAGAAACTATTGCTACCCCTTATTCTTTACAGCAAATCAAAACATTAGATTTTACGCAATTTGCAGATACAATGATTTTGTGCCATGAGAATGTTGCAACGCAAAAACTTGTGCGAGTTACTAGTACTGATTTCCATTTGTCTACGGTTACATTCGATGAAAATGAAGACAAAACAAGATTGCATCAACCGTATCATAAATATACACGCCCAGAAGTACATTTAAAGTTTCATCACGCAGGAGGAAACTATACGCAAGGATTGTCGGTAACTTGCGGAGTTTACACAAATAACTCAACTGATCCAGTAACAGATTTCTGGGACAATGACCATGTTGGAAAAAGATTTCAATTCATTGATGTGGGAGATAGCAATAAATTTAAAGAGTTTGAAGTTACCGCTGTTACTGTAGGATCACAAGACGCAACTGTGACGCTTAAATCGGCTACTTCGGCTTCTGCTGCAGCTTTAACATTAGATTGGGGCGAACCATTATTTAGTGATCTAAGAGGATATCCTTCTACAACTTGTTTTAGAGAAGGACGTTTATGGTTTAATGGGCCGCCAGCAAGACCTTCTGGGTTAGTAGCCAGCAAAATAGAGCAGTTTTTTAATTTTGATGTAGGTACTGCTGCCGATGATGATTCTATAGATTTCAACTGCGCAACATCTGAAGTTCGCAAAATAGAATACCTTATCCCCGGAAGAGATTTAACAGTTTTAACTGATGGAGCAGAATTGTTTATTTCTGTTGATGAGGGGGAAGCTATAACTCCCGGCAATATAAACGTTAGGCCACAAACATTTTTTGGATGTAAACGAGTAAAGCCACATGTGTTTGACA
>Ga0315315_10003231_pt1 | contig 14971 bp, 13 predicted proteins | sample M140m3416metaG_FD_203699 | JGI IMG/M metagenome (GOLD analysis project Ga0315315, IMG submission 203699) | Ammonia-oxidizing marine archaeal communities from Monterey Bay, California, United States - M1 40m 3416 | ecosystem: Environmental > Aquatic > Marine > Intertidal zone | place: USA...
GAGCGGCAGGCGACGGTAGACCCGAGTGAGAGAGCAAACATGACGCAGCAATCTGACAATGTAATCGACCGGTGGCACGACATGATGGCTCATGGCACCACAGACGGCCTATATGATCTTTTGGCGCCGGACTGCGTTTTCTGGTCTCCCGTCGTGCACACGCCGCAGCAGGGTCGGGACATTACCCATATGTACCTTAGTGCAGCGGGTCAGGTCTTCGACACGGATTTTCGCTACGTTCGTGAGGTCCGCGATGGCGACTCGGCGGTGTTGGAGTTTGAATGCACGATGGACGGGATTCATGTTAACGGTATTGACATGATTCAGGTGGCTAATGGCCAGATTAGCGAGTTCAAGGTGATGGTCCGCCCGCTGAAAGCGGTGAATAAAGTGCACGAAAAAATGATGGCGATGCTGGAAGCACTGAAAAATGCGTCGTGAAAAGCTTTTGCGTCTTGTTCGCGCAGAGATCAGGGCCGGCGCCCGTTAGGGGCCTCCTGTGGGGAATGAACCCGTGGATCGACTGATTATTGGTATTAGCGGTGCCTCCGGCGTGCAGTACGGCGTCCGGGCGCTAGAGCTCCTCAAGCCGCTGCCGATTGAAACGCACTTGATTATGAGCAAATCGGCCGAGCTCACCGTGCATCATGAGCTGGATCAATCGGTGGAGGATATCCGGGAACTGGCTGACGTGTGGTATCCGGTGCGCAATGTCGGCGCCTCGGTGGCCAGTGGATCTTTCCGCACCCGCGGTATGCTGATGGCACCCTGCTCAATCAGGACGCTCGGTGAAATCACATCAGGGGTGACCTCGTCGCTGCTCACACGAGCGGCGGATGTGGTGCTGAAGGAACGCCGTCGATTGGTGCTGATGGTGCGCGAGACGCCTTTGCATCTCGGCCATCTCCGCAACATGGCGGCCGTCACCGAGATGGGGGCCGTTGTGGCCCCGCCCGTGCCCGCTTTTTATGCCAAACCCGATTCGCTGGATGCCGTGATCACCCAGAGTGTGGCGCGTGCATTGGATCTCTTTGATATTACGCTCCCCGAGACGCATCGCTGGACCGAGTCGTGACCCGATTCATCGACCGCGCCCGTCAGCAGTCGCTGGCGTGGCTGGTGTTCTTTGTGATCGTCGTCGATTTGATTGGTTTTGGCATTGTGATTCCGATCTTGCCCTTTTTATCTCCGCAGCTCGGCGGGGGCACGGATGACATCGCTTTTATTCTCGCTACGTACAGTGTCGCTGCGGCGATTGTTGCGCCGATCTGGGGCAGGTTGTCTGACCGGGTAGGTAGGCGGCGGATTCTCGGTATCTGTCTGCTTGGCGGAGCGGTATCGCACTTCCTGCTGGCCATTGCTGACACGCTCTGGCTGGTTTATGCGTCTCGTGCGGTGGCCGGCATGATGGCGGGGGGCGTTCCGGTGGCCACCGCTCTGATAGCAGATGCCAGCACGCCCGAGCAGAGATCCCGAGCCATGGGTTTGATTGGCAGAGCGTTCGGTATTGGTTTGATTCTCGGGCCCGTGATAGGCGGTGTACTCGCCCGAAGTGAGACAGACTTTATGCTGCCCTGTCTGGTCGCCGGCGTATTATCAGTCGTTGCCGCCGCGTTGGCGTTTGTCCTTTTGCCAGCAGGTAAGGCCCGGGAGGGTCATTCTGACACCGCAGTCGATGATGCCCCGCCCGCGTCTCTTCGTGAGATTGTGAAGCGCCCTGGATTACCCCTATTTATTTGTCAGTTTTGTTTCCACACCTCCGCGGTGAGCGCCTCGGTCTATCTGTTTCCACTGTGGGTGGCGAATAGTCTTGGCTGGCAGGCCCGCGAAGTGGGACTGTTTTTTGGGCTGATCGGTGTCGTCATGGTGGTTACCCAGGGCAATATTCTTGGCCGCATGACCGACCGCTTTGGCAATCTTTGGGTATTGCGCGGCGCGGCGGTGTGCTTCAGTGCCTCGCTCGCGCTTTCAGCCGTTGCGACCCAGGCGTGGGCGATGGGTGCGCTGGGCCTGTTGGTGTTCTCTGCGGCCACGCTATGTCTACCAGTGCTCAATACCATTGCGAGCCATTTGGTCACCCCTGCGTCGCGGGGACAGTTCTTTGGCGTGACAGCCTCTTCTGCTGCCTTCGGTCGGATTCTGGGTCCCTTGGTAGCAGCGGCTTTATTGGCACAGGGAGGCTATGGGCTGGCCTGGCTGGGGACCAGCGTCGTCGTCCTGCTGGTTGTCATGTGGTCACTGGTCTTCGGTAATGCACTGGCAACCCAGCCGGCTGATGCCGCACCAGATCTGTCAAGGAGCACCCTGTGACGTCCAAGTGCGTGATCAGCCTCGGCCTGCCCGAGGACATCGTTGCGCCGTTAAGTGATCAGTTCGATCTACTGACGTGGTCAGGCAGGGAGGCGATGCCCGAGGTGACGCTGCAAGAATGGCTTGCTGATGCCGAGGGCCTGTTGTGCGCACTCTCTACGCCGATCACGGCGTCCGTCATCAGGGGCGCTGAGCAATTAAAGGTGATTTCAACCATCTCGGTGGGTGTTGACCACATTGATTTGGCAGCGGCTACTGCTGCCGGCATCCCCGTCGGTCATACACCGGGTGTATTGGTAGATAGCACCGCTGATTTGGCAGTGGGGCTGATGATTGCGGCAACCCGCCGGATCGCAGAGGCCGATCGATGGATCCGAACCGGCCAGTGGTCCCAGGGTTGGCAGTCAGACTTGCTGCTGGGAACCGATCTCAGTCAGGCGACCGTCGGCATCGTTGGTCTGGGCCCTATCGGCGAGGCAACCGTAAAGCGCCTTCGCGGGTTTGGCGCCACTATTTTGGGCTGGAACAGGACACCTAAATCCCTCGAGGGTGTCGAGATGGTGGACCTTGAGGACCTCTTCCGTCGCTGTGACATCGTGTCTCTTCACACCGCCCTCACGCCAGATACGCTGCGGATCGCGAGCCGCAAGCGTCTGGCGAGCATGCGGTCCGGCGCTACGTTAATTAACACCGGCCGCGGTGCCTTGGTCGATGAAGAGGCTTTAATCGAAGCGCTGTCCAGCGGACGTCTCAGGGCCGGTCTCGATGTGTTTGAGTCCGAGCCATTACCCGCTGATCATCCACTTTTCAGTCTGGATAATGCGGTGTTACTGCCACATGTGGGGAGTGCGACTTTCTCGACGCGGATGGCTATGGTGACCCGAGCCCTTGAGAATCTACGGGCTGGGATGTCGGGTCAACCGTTGCCTTTTTGTGCGAACCCGGAGGTCTGCGGGTTCAACGGGTAGAGGCATCGGGAAGCACGCGCAGTGCCCTCGCGATGCCGGGCTCGAGCTTGCGCCGGACTTTGTCCAAGTCGGGCTGGTTCTGATTTTCCACCACCTGGCTGATGCTTGCCGACCAGACCGAGGCCAGATTGCTCCCATCCTCGAAGCTGAGCATCAGGCTCGCGACTTCTCGCGGGCCGCTGAGTGCGTAGGCATTGTCCATGACGGCCGGGTCCGGGCTGCGGTTAATGACCGAGCTGGTCGGAGCAGGGTTGGGCATGCCGGGATCCACGCCGCCTTCCAGCCGGGCTCCGAAGGCATAGCTCACGAAAAAGTCGCCACCTGACGCCTGATACTGGTAGCCCTTTTTTTGCAGCGATGCTGATAACACTTCTCTTACCGTGGTTGAGAGCTGGTAAAGCGTTTCCATGGACTGGGGGACACCTGTCGGCACTTCAGCGCGCCAGCTAAAGGTCTGATAGCCCTTGCTGGCGAAACGATCTGCGGGCGCAGTGTCCACCTGCATGGTGGTGCACCCCAGCATGCCAATGCACAGTAGGGTGATGACTGTGCGTCGCACGCGCCTCGTCCAATCGATCATTTTCATGCCGCTCCTAGGGCCATCCGTTACGGGAACCATATCAGTTTCACCATCATGCCGGCGATCGAAAACACGACCACCCAGCGGATCACGCGCTCACCACCCTCCAGCGTCAGTTTGGCGCCGAGCCAGCCGCCGACGGCGTTACCCACCGCCATGACGGCGCCTATCCACCAGAGCAACTCCAGTTGACTGCCAAACACCCACAGCGCAGAGAGCGTGTAGAGCAGAATAATAAAGACTTTGTGGATGTTAGCCGCAACTAAGTCGAGGCCCAGCACCCGGTTGAGGATAGGTAGCAAAATGAAGCCCATGCCGATTTGAATAAACCCGCCCCAGAAGCCCGCTGCGACCATCAGAACATGTCCCCATAAGCGCCGCCGCGGTGTCAGGGGCGTGGCGGCCACCGCCAGTTGCCGACCCGCATCGGTCAGCATCAGAATCAGCACCAAACCCATGACGGCAGCGAGAACCAGATTGAAGGTGTCGACAGGCAGGCGCACACCGACCAGCGCACCCGCCACTGCGCCCGGTACCGCGCACAGTGAGAGCGACAGGATCATGCCTGACTGGGGCAGCCCATGCCGGATATAGGTCAAGGCCGCACTGATGTTGTGAGCGAGGATGGGTAGTCGATTGGTGCCGTTGGCAACGGGTCCGGGTACACCCAGAAAAATCATGACCGGTACGGTAATCACCGAGCCACCCCCTGCCATGACATTGATGAAGCCGCCGGCTAATCCGGCGAGGATCAGCACCCCAATTTCCCACAGCGCGAGTTCCACGATCAGTCGCGGGGTGTCCGCATGGTCACGAATTCCTCCGCCGCTGTGGGATGGATACCCACGGTGCGGTCAAAGTCTGCTTTGGTCGCACCCATTTTGAGTGCAATACCCAGTCCCTGGCATATCTCACCTGCATCGGTGCCCACCATGTGTGCTCCCAGTACGCGATCGGACTTGGCATCGACGACTAGCTTCATCATGGTGCGCTCTTCACTGCCGCTTACCGCGTGTTTGAGTGGCCTGAAGGTGGACTCGAAGACGGTCACCTGATGTCCGGCGGCCACTGCCTCCTCTTCTGTCAGCCCCACCGTGCCAATGGGCGGCTGGCTGAACACCGCGGTCGGGATGGCATGGTAATCCATGGTCTGGGCCTGACCACCAAATTGGGTTTGCGCAAAGGCCATCGCCTCGCCAATGGCCACCGGTGTCAGTTCCCAGCCACCGGTCATATCACCCAGCGCGAAGATGCTGGGTTCTGCGGTTTGAAACGTATCATCGACTTTGATGTAGCCAGCTTCGGTGAGCGTCACCCCGGTATGCTCGAGTCCCAGCTGTGCAATATTCGGTCTGCGACCGGTCGCGTAGAGAACGGCATCGAAGGGCTCGTTACCGTCCGAGAGATGGGCGATTACGCCACTGGTTTGGGACTCCAGCGTCGTGACATGGTGATTGAAGCGCAAGTCCACGCCAGCTTTGCGCATTTCTTCGCTCAGAAATTGGCGAACGTCGTGATCAAAACCGCGGAGAAACAGCTCGCCGCGGTAACTCTGGACCACGTTGGCGCCCAGGCCCGAGAAGATGCTGGCGAATTCGGTGGCGATATAGCCACCACCCACAATCAGCAGCCGCTCGGGGAAGCGATCCAAATCAAAAATCTCGTTAGACGTCAGCGCCAGCTCAATACCGGGGATCTCTGGCATGGCGGGCCAGGTGCCGGTGGCGAGCAAAATCTTCTCGGCGCGGTAGCGGGATTCTCCTACGACCACTTCCTGAGGCCCGGCGAGCGTGCCGTGGCCCTCGATAATATCCACCCCGGGCGCCTCGAGCAGACGCGCATAAATGGCGTTCAGTCGCGCGATCTCGTTGGTCTTGTTGTCTCGGAGCGTGTTCCACTCAAAAGAAACGCCTTCCGCCTTCCAGCCAAAACCCGCAGATTCGCGCCAGGCGGCCGCGTACTCGCTGGCATAAACATAGAGTTTCTTAGGGATACAGCCCACGTTGACACAAGTACCGCCCAACGCGGCTTCCTCTACCACGGCTACCCGCGCACCAAATTCCGCGCTCTTGCGCGCGGCGCGCACGCCGCCCGAGCCTGCGCCAATGACCATCAGGTCGTAATCAAAGTGTTGAGTCATGGATTCACCAAAAGCGAGTCAGAACGTGTCGCGTTCTGCAATTTCATTGTCGCGGAGCTTCGCTTACAGTCCAGCCCTACGTGACTAATCAATGGATGAACTGTCGATCATGTTGAGCAATTATTACCTGAGAAGGATACACGTAATCGCCCTATTCGGGCTGTTGGCGCTGCCATTTAGCGCCCCAAGTTTGTCTGATTCAGACCTGCCCGAGGCGAGTGCGCCCCAACCTCCTGCGAGAATCGAGTTGATCGATCAGTCGGTGGTCTATGGTGAAATCACCGACATCCATGACGGCAAACTTTACGTGACGACCGAGTGGATGGGGGACGTCACCATTGCGCTGTCGTCAATCCTTCATCTCGAATCGGATCAAGATATTGAGCTGCTCACGACCGAGCAGGAGAAGCTGGCGCTGTCCTCTTTAATGGTAGTGGATGGTGAGGTGGTGCTGGAAGAAGCTGACAATCTCGCTCTCGACCAGTTGGATGTCGCCAACCCGGAGGAGTGGGAGCAAGGCCACGGCTATCACATCACCGGACGCGTCACGAGCGCGATCGAATACAACCGGGGTAATACGGAAACGGATAAGCTCAATCTGGATGCGGAATCGATTCTCGAGAGTCTTCGAGATCGCATTACGCTGCGCGCTGACTACGAGGACAGTAGTGCGCTTGTTCTCGATACCGACGATGACGGTAATCCAAAACAAGACGCCGACGGCAATGCGACGAAAACCAGCCAGGCCACAGCGGATAACTGGCGAGTGGAGGGCAAGTACGACTATTTTCTGTCGGACCCGCGCAATTATCTCGGTTTGAACGTGGGTTTTCATGCCGACCAGTTTGCTGACATGGACCGGCGTACCTACGCCAGCGCCTACTACGGTCGTAAAATTCTGACCCGAGACACGCTCACCTTCGACGCTGAATTGGGTCTCTCGTATGTGGACACTGATTTTGTGGTCTCCGATGACGAATCCTACATGGGTGTCACCATTAACCTCACTGGCGAGGCGCAGCTCTTCGACAGCAGAGTGACCCTGTACTTCCGCCAGGCAAATATCATTAATACTGAATCGGCTGAGAAGTCTATCTACCGCACCAAAGTGGGTCTGAGATTCCCGCTATTTTTGGGGCTGGAGGCGGCAGCAGAGGCGACGGCTGATTATGACGGTGGCGCGGCAGAGGGTAAGGAGAAGCTCGACGAAACGCTAAAATTCCGAATCGGCTATACCTGGTAAATCGATTTCGAATGAGCGAGTCGCGCAGTAGCGATGTGGTCTTCCTCCCCCTGGGCGGGTGTGGCGAGATCGGCATGAACTTCAATCTCTTCGGCCATGCTGATCAGTGGGTCGCCGTGGACTGTGGTATTACCCTGGAGCAGGTGCCCGGTGCACTGAGACCCTCGGTGCAAATGCCCGACCTCAGTTTCATTGCTGCCCGGCGCGAGCAACTCGCGGGGCTGATTGTGACGCATGCCCACGAGGATCACCTCGGTGCGCTGCCCTATCTCTGGGAGCAACTGCGTTGCCCCGTTTATGCCACGCCCTTTGCGGCCGCAGTGCTACGACATAAAACGCGGAGCCGCAGAGGCGTGCTGCCAAGCTTATTGATCGAAATCGAGCCGGGTGAGGAGATCAAGGTCGGCCCTTTTGATATCGAGTGGATTCCCATTACACACTCCACGCCTGAGACCTGTGCATTGAGTATCACAACGCCACAGTCGCGGATACTGCACACGGCAGACTGGAAGATTGATCCCGACCCTATCGTGGGCGCAGCCTGGTCCTCACAGCGATTTCGCGAGCTGGGCGATAAGGGGATAGACGCGGTGATCTGCGACTCCACCAATGCGTTGCGCGCAGGGCGCACACCTTCCGAGGGCGAGGTCGCGGTTGGTCTGCGTCAGGTCATACAGCGATGTGAAGGGCGCGTTGTGGTGGGCTGCTTCTCCAGTAACGTGGCGAGGATGCAAACCTTGTCGAGCATCGCCCAGCTGACAGGCCGTTATCTGGGGGTATTGGGGCGCTCGGCGGCGGGAATGGCGCGGTGCGCTCAGCAGGTCGGCTTGTTGCCGGAAAACTTTCAGCCAATCCATGCGGAGCATTTGGGGTACCTTCCCCCCGCGGAAGTGCTGGGTGTGGCAACGGGCAGTCAGGGCGAATGGGGCGCGGCACTGCACCGCCTCATGATGCAAACGCATCCTGATCTGGCGCTCGAGGCCGGTGACACCGTGATTCTCTCCTCCAAGACGATTCCGGGAAACGAGGAGTCGGTGCAGCGCCTCGTCGAAGGTTTGCGTGGCCGCGGCATTGAGGTGGTCTCTGCGGACGAGAGCGAGCAGACCCTGCATGCTTCCGGCCACCCCTGCCAGGGGGAGCTGGCGGATCTCTATCAGGTTCTAAAACCGACGCTGGCCATTCCCGTGCATGGTGAGGCCGAGCACATGAAGGCCAATGCCAATGTCGCTCGTGAGAGTGGTGTTGACGTTACTCTGACCGGAAAGAATGGCGACCTTTTTTATCTCAGCCCCACACCGGGTGTGCGGCGGCGCTACGCCGAAGTGGGGCGCCTGCAGTGGTGTGAGGAGACAGAGCGGCTGATTGGCGCTCCCTGAATATTCTAGCTTTGACCCTCAGGCTGAATCAGGGCGCGTCTTCTATACCCGTCGCGCGCCGGGCGGCCGCGCGCTCAGCATCGGCAGTGTTGATCCAGCGATAGGTCAGGTAGTACTTAAAGATGTTGGAGACGTATTGCACCGTCTCGCGCCCTACCTGCTCGGCTACGATCACCTCGACGTTATCGAACCACAGATTGGGGTTATAGCCCCGCTCTCCCGCTTCGCGCCGCAGCCTGCGAATCCGCCCGGGCCCCGCGTTGTAAGAGGCCAGAGCCAGCAGGGAACCATTGAGCTCGTCGAGCTCGGGGCCGCTGAAATAACGCTCCTTCAAGAACGCCATGTATTTAGCGCCGGCCTCAATGTTGGGTTCCAGCTCATCGATATTGGGGATGGCGACGTTTTTGTCTTCGGCCGTGCTCGGCAACAACTGCATCACCCCGACGGCACCCACGTGACTGCGCACGCTTTGGTCGAGCCGCGATTCCTGAAAGCCTTGGGCCGCCAGCAAGGTCGGGTCCATGCCGTAGTCAGTGCCATATTTTCTAAAAAGCGCTGACAGCTTGCGATAGCGACTCAACTCCTCGGCACCCACGGCGTTTTCTGCCCAGTCGAAATCCCGGATGTAACGGTTGCGGATAATATTGCCGAACAGCGTGCCCTCGCGATTGTCCTTGAGGAACGTATTCAGAAAAGCTTTGAGTTGCGGACTGTCTGGTCTAATCGCCCAGGCGAGGCGCGCGCCCTCGCGCAGGACGAGATCATCCCGCACCGTGACGCGGGTAAAGACCTCGCGCCACATTTGCGGCTTGTAGTCATCGACCACCGCCCAAGGAAGCAGACCGGTGTCGACCATTTCGATCAGGTCTTCATCCTCCAGTGATTCATCCACTGCTTCGATGCGAATGGGCGCCTGACCCTGCTCAACCAGCTTTTGGCTTAGTTCGCGGACGCTTTCTGCGTAACTACTCGAGAGGCGCAGGTAAACGGTTTTACCTGACAGGTCCGCCAGCGACCCAAGTCGTGGCGCGCTAGGGCCAGTAATCAGGACTTCCTTGAGGGCCTTACTGACCGGATTGGTGAAGTCGACTTCAGCTTGCCGATTGTCGGTGATGGTGGTGCCCGCCATCACGATATCGCCGTAGCCCGCCTGCAGCGCAGGGAAGAGCTGGTCTCTGGCTACCGGGATGACGGCGACCTGCACGGTCAGCAAACCGGTTTTGAAGGCCTCGTTGACGACTTTTTGCAGCTTGTCGGCATATTCCTGAACCGTCCCGCGCGGCCCGTCCTCGAGAAAGTAGCGGCCCGGGCCATACACGGTCAGCACCCGCATGGTGCGACGCTCGACCATGGTGTCGAGGTCGCCATAGTGCGGCATGACCCCGAAGCGTTTCAGGCCGCCAGAGCCAGAACCGGTGCTGCCGGCCGGGGCAGCGCTGGCCTCGGCCTCGTCGGGGGCGGTATCGACGCTCGCTAGAATGTTGTCCCGTGGCAGGGTCAGTGGCTCGGAGACCGTGAACTCGGCAGGCGCAGATGCCGTAGTTGAGGCCTCCGGGACCTCTGCCACGCTCTCGCCACCGCATCCGATCAACACAATCGATAGGTTCATGGCTCCTGCGAGCAGGGCTTTCGAAAGAGTGTCAGCAAGCAATGAACGCATGGAGAACTGTTTCCTGATCGATCCGCGGCTGGGGTTGTCCGCCGGGGGTTGTGTCATCGTGCCGCTATCCGTGGGTGCTTACCCTGTCCGGCAATCCAGCACCAACTTACCAAAATGTGTCCCTAAGCGCATATGTTCGTGGGCCTCCAGCACGTCAGCCAGGGGGTAAATCGTGTCGACGAGGGGTCGAATATCGCCCGCGACCACCTGTGGCCAGACGCGTTCGCGAATCGCGGTGAAGCAACGCGCGCGCTCCCCGGTGTCGAGTCTGCGCAGCGTGCTGCCGGTCAGCGTTAGGCGCTTCATAAACAGCGTGGCGAGATTGATCTCGCTCTGCATTCCACGCATCACGCCAATACACACAATGCGGCCGTCGGGTGCAGCAAGATCCAGATTGGCTTGCATCAGGTCGCCACCTGCAATATCCAGAATGACATCGACGCTTCCGCCGTAGCCTGCGTCAGTGAACTGTTCGGTGAGGCTACCCTCGCGATGATTCGCCACAAACGAAGCGCCGAGCGCTTTGACCGCATCACATCGGGCCGCTGAGCCCGCGGTGGAAATCACGTTAGCGCCAAGCGCCGCTGCCATTTGTATACCGATCGAGCCGATACCGCTGCTGCCCCCGTGGATCAACACTGTCTCACCCGCTGACAGCTGACCCCGCTCCATGACGTTGTACCACACGGTTAACAGTGCCTCGGGCAGCGCGGCACCCTGTTCAGTGGAAAGGTTATCCGGCAGGGTGAGGCAGTGGTCCTCGCGGGCGATGGCATGGGAGGCGTAGCCGCCGCCATGGGTCAGCGCGCACACCCGATCGCCCACATGTAATGATGAACACCTCTTTCCGACAGCGACCACTTGGCCTGCGACTTCCAGTCCCGGTATGGGTGATGCGTCCTCCGGTGGCGGATAGAGCCCGAGGCGCTGTAGCAGATCGGCGCGGTTGATACCGGCATGATCCACAACGATGAGCACTTCTTCCGGCCCCGGCGGGGGTGCCGTATCGTTGACCACTTTGGCCAGCTCCGGTGTCTCGAAGTGGATGAAGTGTCTGTCCATAGCGCGCTTTTCCCTACTTTAGATCCCGGACTGTCGTCCTTGGAGCGGTGACGATAGACTACTGCGACAAGAAAATCTCTGGGAGACGTCGCCATGTTGCGATCCATGCCGGTTAGGCGATTCAAGCGCGGTTTCACGCTGGGGCTGATCAAGTTGCTCGTTGGTAACAAGGCGACAGGTGTGCATCTGTCTTATGTCGGTCGGGGCGCCAGTGCTGATCTGTGTCGACGCATCGTCGACATTGGCCACACCGATATTTTGGTGGTGACTGACAAGGCGCTGAAGGAGCTGGGCCTGGCCGAGCGGGCGCTGGCATCTCTTGCGGACGCGGGGGTGAATCTCCACTGGTATGCCGGCGTCGACCCCGATCCCACTTTCGCGCATGTGATGGAGGGTGCAGAGGTGCTGCGGGCGGCCGGTTGTACGGCGATCGTGGCGGTGGGCGGCGGATCTTCTATGGATGCGGCGAAGATCATCGCGTGCACCCGGACCAGTGATGAGTCACCCGACAAATGGGTGGGTCTGAACAAAGTGCCCGACGATGTCCTGCCGATTTACGCCATTCCTACTACCTCCGGTACCGGCAGTGAGGCAACGATGGGGGCGGTCATCAAAGATCCGGAAGAGAAGCTCAAGCACATCATTGTGGGCGAGGACCTGCTGCCACAGGCGGTCGCGCTGGACCCGGATCTGTTACTGGGATTACCGGCACCCGTCACGGCGGCAACGGGCATCGACGCGCTGACCCATGGCATCGAGGCGTATATCTGTATTTGGGATAGAGGCACGCGAAAAGAGAACGGCCGCCTTGCCATTCAGGGCGTTTTTCGCTGGCTCGAGCAGGCGGTAAAGCATCCCGAAGATGTCGAGGCCCGCCAGGGCATGGCGGTGGCCGCTTACCACGCGGGTATTGCGATCAACCAGGTGGGCGTCGGTAATGTCCATGCGATTGCACACCAGCTGGGCGCCCGCTACGGCATTCCCCACGGACAGGCTAACGCGCTCGCGTTACCGCATGTCCTCAAAGCCTGTCTCGCCGAGGCAGAGACCGCACTGGCCGAACTCGCTGTCGTGACCAATGTGTCCGATGCCGCCTCACCCGCGGCAAGGGCCCAGGCGTTTGTTGAGGCGGTACAGGATTTGATCGCCAAAGTCGGCATCGCCGAGACTGACCCGCGCATCCAGCCAGCTGATTGGACGGTGCTGGCCCATGCTGCGATGGATGAGAGTGATGGCTATGTCTCGCCGCGTCTGCTCACAAAGGCAGAGATCATGGACACGTTGGAGCGCATTACCGCGCGCTGATTGCCTCGATCCAGGCCTTGGTCAGCGACATAAAGCGGTCGTGTCCGGGGGTGGGCCCCTCCGAGCACGGAAATCCATGCGCTTCCTGAGAGAAATGCTCGTGTTGCACCGTCGCGCCGGCGCGCTGCAGAGCATTCGCTAAGCGCCTACCGTCATCCCTGAGCGGGTCTTTTTCTGCGGTCACCAACAATGAGCGGGGAAAACCACTGAGCGGGATGCGCTTCCCCGGAAACATGATTTCTGTCGCGGGGTCTGCCGGCGCCAATCCGTCCAGATAGGTATCCATGAACCAGCGCATAATCGAAGTGGTCAGCGGCCCGCTCTTTGCGTGCTCCGTGTAGGAGCGCATGGCGGCGTGGTAGTGCTGCATGGCCGGGTAAAGCATCAGGCAACCCCTGAGCCGCGGCTCGTCCGGCAGGCGAACTGCAGTCGCAAGCGTCAGGTTTCCGCCGGCGCTGTCTCCTGCAATGACCATCTCGCCATTGTTGGGGGCCAGCGCGTTGAGGTTGTCGATAATCCATCGCGATGCCGCCATGGCGTCTTCATGGGCCGCGGGGAAGGGATGCTCCGGGGCCAGCCGATAATCGATGGACATGATCGTACAGTGGGTTTGATCAGCGAGCCGCAGGCAGAAAGGATGGTGGGTATCCAGATCGCCTATTGTCCAGCCGCCACCATGGAAGTAGATGATGAGAGGACGGTGCCGTGAGCCGTGATACATCCGCGCCCCAAGTGTTTGCTCGGGTAAAGGGAGCTGCAGAAAGCTGGTTTTGATCTCAGGGGACGGCGCACCCTCCCACGCTAACCGATTCATGCGCCGGTAGTACCAGCGGTAAGCAAGGGTTTTGATTCGAGTACGGAGCGTCGTCAAAGGGTTCTACTCGGCGTCTATGTAGTGTGCCTCGGGGTCTGACTGATACTCATATCGGTCGTCACTGTTTACCCGTCGCTGAATGTTACCGCGGTGCCAGAGATAATTCAGGTGTGCCACAGTCTCGCCGGTTGCCATCTGAATTTCGTTATCGCCAATATCTCTGCCAAAGAGGCAGTTGAAGCATTCCGGCAAGAGCTTGGGTTCCATCAATAGATCATAAAGTTTTGCTAAAGCGAGGCGATGGCTGTCGATAATCTGGTTGAGGCGCACTCGAACCCCGGTGAAGGGTGCTTGATGTGCGGGTAACACCAGCAGATCGTCGGGCAGCATGCCCAATAAGCGGGTGCTTGAAGCCAGCCACGCCTCAAGCGGGTTGCCATCGGGCTCCGTTGGGAAGACCGAGACATTGGGCGTGATACGCGGCAGGATCTGATCGCCTGCAATGACCAACTGTAGCGCCGGGCAATAGAGGCACGCGTGCTCGGGTGAGTGTCCCTGACCCACCACCACCTGCCAGTATCGGCCGCCAATCGACAGTGTTTGTCGGTCGCTGAGGCGTTGGTAGTTGTGGGGCAGCGGCGTGGCGAACTGGCCAAAGCTGCCAAAGCGCTCCCTGTAATTCTCCAACTGCTCGTCGGTGAACCCGGTGCGGTGATAAAAGGAGATCGCCGGTGGTGGAGCCGCTTCACCCGTGTAACCCATGATCAGGCTGCCAGTCAGGAACTCTGCCTGTGTCATATACAAATCGCAGTCGAAACGCTCACAGAGCCAACCCGCCAGACCAATGTGGTCGGGATGCATATGAGTACAGATCACACGGTGGACGGGCTTGCCCGCCATGAAGCCCGTGAACAGGGATTCCCATCGCTCTTTGGCAGAATCCAGATTGAGGCAGGTATCGACAATGGTCCAGCCGTCTCCGTCCTCCAGCAACCACAGGTTGATGTGGTTTAGAGGTCCCGGCATGGTGAACCGCGCCCACCAGACACCGGGCGCCACCTCGAAAGGTTCATCGCCGGGGTGTTCCAGTCTGCCCCAGGGGTAAGTCAGACCGCGGTATTGTTCGTCGACGCGTTCCAGAGTCACTGTTAGCTCCTGATGTGAGGCGGAAGTGTGCGCGCCGCGGCGCGCCCTGTCCACCAAGCTCTCCCTTTGGGGTTACTGACACGCCGGTTGCCCGGTGTGATACTCACGGCGCAATCAACCCCTGTGCGGGGCCCGGGCCGCTATAGTGTGGCAGGCCAAATCCGAGGAGAAAGCACCATGACCGCGACGCTCGATACGCAAGCACTCAAGAAGCTGGATCAGGCGCATCACCTGCACCCCTTCACGGATTTTGAAGATTACGCCAAGCACGGGGGGCGCATCGTCAGCCGCGCCGAGCATATTTATATCTACGACTCTGATGGCAATAAAATTCAGGATGGGATGTCGGGATTGTGGTGCTGCAATC
>Ga0315315_10003233_pt1 | contig 14967 bp, 7 predicted proteins | sample M140m3416metaG_FD_203699 | JGI IMG/M metagenome (GOLD analysis project Ga0315315, IMG submission 203699) | Ammonia-oxidizing marine archaeal communities from Monterey Bay, California, United States - M1 40m 3416 | ecosystem: Environmental > Aquatic > Marine > Intertidal zone | place: USA...
ATTCGCCGAAGCCAAGAAGCGTGGCATCAAAACGGTCATCACATTGCGAGAGAAAAGTGAAATTGACTGGGACGAAGCGGCAGCTTTGGAACAACTGGGTTTAAATTTTTACCAACTCGGTTTTCGAGCGCCGGACTCGCTGACGCCGGCCATCATTGAAAAGACCGTCACGATCATGGGTGACCCCAAACGGACGCCCGTCATGCTTCATTGTGCGTCAGCCAATCGCGTCGGCGCACTTTGGCTTGCTCATCGCGTCCTCAATGACAAGATTGACGTCGAAACAGCTCGCAAAGAAGCCAAGACCGTTGGCCTGCGTACGCCAGCCTACGAAGAGCGTGTACTGTCCTACATCAAAAAGAAGCAAGCAGCAAAATGACTTTGCCGAACGTTGAACACTGTTTCAACGTTCGATTAAAACACGTTACCTGATGCCGGAGTGCAGATTACTTTTACTTACGCTCAGAGCGAATCGCTTCGACGCCGGATGCTTTCGTCTTACGCCGAAAGATTTCGTCGCCTGCAGCCACGTAAAGGTACTGATGCCCGGGCCCGGCAAAAGTAACACTGACAATCGGTTTATTGGTGGGAGCAGCAATCACTCCTCCCATTCGCCCCGTTGGATCAAACATCTGCAATCCGACAGCGGAGGTGACATAGTACCGACCTACCGCGTCAGTGGTCATGCCGTCCCCTTTGCTGGGAAAGTCAGGCGAAGGAGTCCGCAGCGTAATGTACGACTGCCTTAAATCCAAACTGCCATCCTTTGCGACTCGCCACACCCAAGTGTGACGTCCACCGTAATCGGAAACCGCCAACGTTCCCTGGTCGGGTGTCAATGCGATCCCATTGGGTCGTTGTGGCCCATCTGTCTTACTTGCGACATCGGCAGCTTGAACGTTGCCACCGGGTGGGATGTGCGAGACCTGCATTTTGGCTGTTTCGGTGAAATAAATGTGCCCGTCTGCAGTCACCACAAGATCATTGGGTTTGACATTTTCGGCGATCACATCCATCTTGCCCGCCTTCAAATCAAAGGCAACGATCCTGCCAAAACTTCCCCCTTGGCACGCATAAATCCTGCCATCTGGCCCGAAGTGCATTCCGCTGATCCGAGGCGCGTCGTCTGCAACAGCAGTCAGCTTTCCATCGAGTCCAATTCGATTGATCGTTGTGCCAGCTGCTACATCGGCGAAGTACAAGTTCCCCTCGGCATCTGTCGTTAAACCATCGGTAAAGCGGTGACCTTTCGATACCGACTGCCAGTCTTCGCCATCAATGAGAACTTGCGTCAGCGGCATGTCCTGTGCTGCCAGGGGCTGCGACATCGCAAAAAAACTTGAGATCAACAACATGGGCAGGCAATGTCTTACACAACTCATTTCACAGTTCCTTGATTCACAGTTCCTTGATTCACAGTTCCTTGATTCACACCCGGGTAATCACGCCACAACCAACGCAGCATTTCTGGCAGCAACGCGCCCCCATGCTGACCACTGTGCCCGCCATCGCCCATTTCAAATCGATAGTCATACTTGGCAAATTTGAGAGCAGCTGCCATTTGCCGATTTGCCAACGGCCAATGGCCATGCAGGTTATCGAGATCATTCTCACCGTCTTGCAAGAAGACCCGAATCGGCTTGGACTCTGTTTTGCGAATCAAAGCGGGATAAACATGCCCTCCGCGAATGTTCGTAAAGCTTCCGATATAGCTGATCACTTTACTGAAGTAATCGGGGCGTTCCCAAGCCGCAGTAAAAGCACAGATCCCGCTTGAACTAATCCCAACGATCCCTCGAGCCTGTGGATCGTCAACCAGGTTCAAATCTTTTGTGACCGCTGGCAAGAACTCATCAATGAGAAAAGTCGCATAGCGACTGCCCAGTGAATCGTATTCAAAACTTCGATTGCTACGAGATTTCCCACCTGGCCTCACTGCCGGGATGGTACCTGGATTGATGAAAACGCCAATCGTGACCGGCATTTCCTTCTTGTGAATCAGATTGTCAAAAACGGTTGGAACTCGACTGTGACCCTTCTCATTGACGTAGCCTCGTCCATCCTGAAACACCATCAAGCATGCTGGCTTGGATGCATCGTATTGAGCGGGCACGTAGATCCAGTAATCACGCACAGTACCAGGATAACTTTGACTCTCTTCCCATCGATGCTGCGACACAATGCCTTTGGGAACGCCTGACTGGGGCTTTGAATCAGCCGTCAATGGATAGTCTGCTGTGGCAAGTTCGGGAAGGAAAAGCCCGCCCAAAAATAGTGCCAGCAAGGGGATCAATGGTTTCATGCGTCTTTGCTCCAAAGGAAGATAGGGAGCAAACTATAATCCAAACCCGGTCCTTTTTCGAAGCGCTGTCTCGCTTTGACCACGATCAACCGCACAAAGCGGGGCCACAGTGTTCTTTCAAGACAGGTTTCACCGCTGGCAATGGGATGCGTGAATCACATCACACGCCCAAGGCACCTCCCGCCAAGATGGACTGAATGGCGGGAACTGGTGCACAAAACACTGGCAAAACAAAACACTGGCAAAACGACGGCATTGCCGTTCAGCCTTCATTGGGCTGACCGGGGCTCGGCTTCAACACTTTCAGTTCACCACCGGCACTTCCATACGACTGATCCTCAGCCATAGCAGGGAATGACAGCGTTGCGATCACACCTTGCTCGGACACGAGGGCCAGTGTCTCACCGTCTCTCGAGAGCTTGAAATTGGCGTGCAGGCTGCCATCGGCTTTCTGGCTGCCATCTGCCCAAATCAGCAAGTACCCGCCCGGAGCGATGGTCGCGTCCTCGGGGAACTTCCATTTTCTTGCGTGTCCCATATCGTCAGTGAGATACATGCCACCTAAATCCACTTCCTGCGTCCCTTCATTTTTCAGCTCAATCCAGTCTGCAGCTTTACCTTTTGAATCCTTATTTTCGAGTGCAGTCGAGGCCATCACTTCATTGATCGTGACAGTTGATTTCAGAGGCGAAAACTGATCCACAGAAACGATTGCCCGAAAAGGTGAGGAACTAGGAGCGACCAACACAGGTTCTGTTGGTAGATTTTTTATTTCATCGTGGTTGAGAAGATACTTGGCACGTTCGTCGGCAAAGGTTCGGAGCATGGGAGTGGACCCTTGTTTGCCGGCTTTATCTGCTGTCGCTTCCAGAAACGCTTGCGTCGACATCAATTTCCGAGTGTCTTGCTTCACCGACTCCTCGATCAATTGCTTCGCCTGGGCAACTTGCGTTCCGAAGACACCCCATTCCAAAGACTGAGCAATCTCACGAACGTACTGGAGGTACCGCTGGCGAAGTTTGGGATTGGCAAGCAATTTGCTCCGTAAAGGCTTACTGGCATCTTCAAGCCCAGTGAGTGGATCGAGGGCGTAGCCACCGCCGCTAGACTCCCCGAAACCTGGACCTCCTCTCCCCGGACCGCCTTGCCCCGGACCGCCTTGCCCCGGACCGCCTTGCCCCGGACCACCTTGCCCCGGACCACCTTGCCCCGGACCACCTTGACCCGGACCACCTTGACCCGGACCACCTTGACCCGGACCATTTTGACCCGGACCGCGTTGCTGGGCGTCACGAGTGGGTCCCTGCCTCTGGCCGCCCGGATTTGGAAAATCACCACGCTGCCCGCGATTGAATCGCTCTCTATCTGGTTGACCATTGGGCTGTTGCCGCCCATCTCTCGGCTGAACTCCACCCGGACCGCGTTGATCAGGTGCAGCATCACGTCCACCCTGATCAGGCCTACCAGAGTTGGGGCCACCAAAACCTTGCGGAGGCCCAAAACGTGGACCATCAGGCCCGAAACCGGGACCGCCGGGACCAAACTCAGGACCGCCGGGACCAAACCTTGGACCGCCGGGACCACCACCTGGACCGCCGGGACCACCACCTGGGCCACCGGGACCACCTGGCCCCCGACCGCCGCGGGTTGGCCTGAACGACTCATTCATGTCGTGTGGCAAAATATGAAACACACCGGATGGATCTTTGTAAATGTTGTAATCACTAGCTCGGGTCCAGTAACCGTCACTATTGATCAATGCGACATCGGCAGCAAGAAACCACAGCGCACCATCGATATCGAGCACACCCTTGAGTTTCTCTTCTAGCTCATCGGCAGGTGTCTCATTGAGCAGTTTGCACAACGCGATCAGATCACGCCAAGACTGTTCATCATCCTTGGACTTGATCTCAAAACGTTCACGATACGGCTCAATTTCCTCACCAAGATACCTGAGCCCCCCATCACCTCTTGGACTGCCATGCACTTTCCAGCGTGCACCTTTTTTTGTTCCGAAATTTGCTTTGACGAAATCGCCATTGAATTGTTCGACGTTGCAATACACTCCCCAGCTTTCACCATTGATCACCACGTTCACGAAGTTAGCGCGTGGCGTAGGAATCTTTGAGCCTGCAATGGAGGAATACAACATCGTGCTCATGAGTGATGCATCGCCGTTGCAGTTCAAGAGATTGAGCGTTTTGAACCCATGAAGTCGCTGCCCGGAATCCAAATAGTCAATTGAAATATTGAGAGATCGCTTGAGACCTTCAGGGATACTAAAAAAGGATGACGCGCCGCGAAAACTGACACCAACTTCCTTGTATTGCTGACCATCCACGATCAACTTGGCTGGCACTTCGACATCAGTGGGTTTAAAAGCAGCTAGTTCCTGTTCCCAGTCATCATTTTCAAACGTCAAAAACAAGGTACGTAAAACGGAAGGATCGTAAAGAGGCTGATCGGAATACTGAGTCACGTCACTGGGTTCAACCTTCGGTCCGGGCTTGCCCTCCGCCATCATTCTGCCGCGTCCACCTGGCCCACCCGGTCCGCCGCGTCCACCCGGTCCACCGCGTCCACCACCGGTGTTATTCGAATTAAGCGACTTTCTCGCTTTCGCCCGCTCTGATGCATTCAACCGACCATCACCATCGGCATCAAACTTTTCAACCAAAAGCTGATCTTTTGCATTAGGTCCACCCGGTCCACCCGGTCCACCCCCTCGACTGCGACCACCAAATCCACCGCGACCACCAAATCCCCCGCGGCCACCAAATCCACCACGCTCGCCAAATCCACCGCGCCCGCCGACGCCACCGCGCCCGCCGACACCACCGCGTCCGCCATTCTGCGGAGGCCCCAATTCGCCCCTTTCCGGTGCTTGCCCGGGAGGCTGTGCCACTGACTCGATGCTCATGCCCAAAGCGGCTAGAACTGCGGATAATAGAAGAACCGAAAATCGCTTGCCGTGCATCAGTAAAGCCCTGAGTGGTGTTGTTGATCGCTGCAACTCGTGGTTGTCTCCCAGTTTTAACGCAAGAGACGAATCGGAATCCACCATTACAGATCGGATTTTCAAGCATAAATAATGCCCACAGACCAATTGATCGCGAGAAAACCTTCCATCATCCCGAAACTGGAATAAAGCGTTAAAATGGTGCAAATGGCTTCGAAGATGGATGCCCCCAGCGACTCGATCTCTTTTTACTCAGGATAAGTGATAAGTTAGGAATCCACCGAGCACCGCCTTTTAACCCTGTCTCCAACAAAGTATTCCCCCATGAAATTACACTTACGCTATTGCTCGGCCTGAAACTACGAACCTCAAGCCGTCAGTTTGACGACCAAAGTACTTACAGAATTCAAGCAGAAGATCTCATCGTTTGATTTGGAACCATCCAGCGGCGGATGCTTTGAACTCACCATCGATGGTGAGTTGAAGTACTCGAAACTTGCCACAGATGAGTTCCCGGACGAATCCGTACTCATGGATGAAATCCGCCAACTTTTAGGCTAATTGGCTTCCGAGAGAGAGGCTCACCCTTCAAAGCTCGCCACATTCGCCCGATGGCATTTTGACTGTCAAAGCGTGGGTCGGCGGTCTATAATTGAGTTCCCTCCACGCTTTCCCACCAACACCGCCAGTTTATCGATGTCTGGAAACTCCACTCCCACAGCACTGTCGATACCGCAGCCGAAGCGTGGCCATGCCCCCTGCGGTCGCCGAAATCTCCTCAAGGGTGCGGGCCTGACATTCGCCCTTCCCTGCTTGGAGTCTGCTCAGACGTTAGCAGCGGAAGAGCCAAGCCCGAACAATCTGCCCGCAGCAGCGAAGCGTCTTGTATGCATCGGGTCCAACCTGGGACTGCACCGCCCCGCTTTTTATCCCAAGGAAACGGGCACCGACTATTCTCTGTCACCTCTGCTGGCAAACCTCGCATCCAATCGCGACAACTTTACAGTCTTCTCGGGCTTTGACCACGAGGCTGCGAGCGGGCACAAAAACTGGGACAACTTTCTTTGCGGCAAGACGATCGGTGATGTCAGCCTCGATCAAATTGCCGCAAAACACATTGGCGCAAACACACGTTTTGATTCGCTCCAGCTTTGCGCCGGTGACATTCCATCTCAACGAATGATTTTCACCGACGCTGGTGTTCCACTTCCAATGCTAAATCGCCCCAGCGTACTGTACAACAAGTTGTTTGCGAGTGCGCACAGCCGTGCCCGAAGTGAGTACTTACTGCGGAGTGGAAGAAGCGCATTGGACCTCGTCACCGAAGATGCGAAGCGTCTACAAAAACAAGTCAGCCACGCGGATCGCCAAAAACTCTCTGAATACTTCAGCTCTTTGCGAGACCTCGAGAATCGCATGTCGAGGCAACTGAACCACCTGTCAACAAGTGATATTCAAGTAGATTACAAACTGCCAACCTATGATCCAATCGCTCCCACGCTGATGCTGGAGTGTGAGCAGATCATGTTTGACCTGATGGCTCTGGCTTTGCAAACAGACTCGACCCGAGTGGCAACACTGTTCATCGCTGGACTGGGACAAGTCTTCACGCTTGACGGCAAGACAATGCGTGCTGGTTACCACGCCTTATCCCATCACGGGAATGATCCCGACATGATCCGTGATTTAATCCGAGTTGAAACAGAACACATGCGGTGTCTGAATCGATTTCTGGATCAACTAAAAGAAAAAACGGATGCAGAGGGTCGTCCACTACTTGATACGACGATTGTGATGTTTGGCACTGGCATGGGAGACGCGAGCCGTCACTCCAATCGTGATTTGCCAACTTTGGTTGCTGGCGGCGGATTCCAACATGGCAAGCACATCAACAACGCCGGGAAATCCCATCTACTTGGGGATGTCTACATCAGCCTCCTTCGGCAGTTGGGACTGGAAACCGATTCATTCTCAAACGCCACGCGCGGAATTGACCAGTGGGCCTGAAAAATTGCGTAATCACTCACCTTCGCTGCCCTCACCGTTCGATTCGGTAATCGAGCTGATCACATTAGTGTTGATGACTCCACTCATCTTCGCCACTTCAACTCAGGCTCAGACGGCTACAGAGTTAACAGCGCCTACCGCATTAACAGCCATCCAACCGACTCAGCAACAATTCCTGTCTCGATACTGCACCGATTGCCATGAACGCGGCAACGCCGAGAACGATGTCGTTCTATCTGATGATTCGATTGACTGGACAAAGCCACAATCACGCCAGCAATGGGAGTTGGTTCAAAGCCTGATCGACAAGCAGATCATGCCACCAACGGATTCAGAACAACCGAGCGAGAAAGAGCGTGCGGGCTTTTTGTCTTGGCTTGATACGCAACTAGTGGAACACAGCCCAATCGGTGGCACCCCGCTTCGCCGCCTTTCATCGCGGGAGTACCGCAACACAATCGCGGCCATCTTTGACCTGCCCAACTTTCAATTACCCAACAATTTCCCGCCAGACAGTACGGCCCACGGCTTTGACAACCAAGGCGAGAATTTAATGATTGCAGGCTCGCACTTGGAAGCGATCGCCGACACTGCGACTGCAATCGCAGACTCTTTCTTTCTGCCGCCACCGCCTGCACCTGACCAACGCGAAATGATCGCGTTGCCCAATGATCTGACGATCAGTTACTCCTCAGCATGCCTGATTGATGGAACAATGCGACTTGCCTCTTCAGGAGCAAACCTGCGGCGAAACGCAACATGGCCCTCACGGTTCATCGCTCCTGCGACAGGAAAATACCTGCTCGAAATCACAGCTGCCGCCTCACCCAATGCTTCGCTTCCTGCGGAACTTGAAGTGAGTGCAATGACCAGTGCCAACTCAAATTCACGAGTGCTCCATAAACTAAATTTCAACAAGACAGATCCGCGCACCATGACTATTGAAGCACGCCTGGAAAAAGGCGAAACCGTAACGCTTCGTTTCACGAATGGTGCCCTTGATTATGAAAACAAAGCGGCCTACAAGAAACAGCTAATCCAACTATTCGATGAAGAACCTCGACTGGCTGCTGCCTGGCGTGCAGTGGGCAATCCGGCAAGAGGCGGAAGCGGTTGGACTCGCGTAAAAGAAAAGCTTAACGACCCTGAACTTGATGCAACTCCGTTCATCAACGAAAAATCCAAGCGTGATGCGTTGGCAACAACAATGACCAAAAACTCGGTCAAGTCCGGAGAAACTCTGGTCTATCGTTTTTTTGAGCAGGGCCCTTACTTGGGAATCCACCGTTTGAAGATCGTTGGCCCGACCGAAGTGTACCCGAGTAAAGACGAGATACTTCGGCTCAAGAGACGCAAAGAACTCACTGCTGGAGTTTCAGAAACGAGTTCACGCACAGAAATAGAATCATTTCTTCGCCAATTTCTCGGCAAAACTTTCAGGCGATCTGCTCACGAAAGTGAAATCAATGCCTACGCCAATCTGATTCAAGCCGAACAGAAGCGAACAGGATCTATCGACCGAGGGCTGCACCTTGCTGTTCGCTCTGCATTGCTATCCCCAGCATTTCTATACCGAAACATTGGCGATGGAGAACTGACGGACACCGAACTGGCAAGTCGTCTTTCGTATTTCCTTAAGTCGATGCCACCCGATGAAAAACTTCAAAATGTGGCAAACGAGGCACGGCTCGGAAACACCAAGACGCTACTCGCTCACGCAAGGCGACTCTGTTCATCATCCGCATTGGCTGCAGATTTCACGACTCAGTGGTTGGGGCTGGACGCATTGAATCACTTGATGCCAGATGTTCGCTTGATAAAAAACTTCAAGCCAACACACAAAGCATCCATGAAGCGGGAAGTTCAAAGAACATTCCAATACGTGCTCGACAACAACCTGCCAGTGCATGACTTAGTCACACCTGATTTCATCTTCACCGACGAGCGTCTGGGCTGGGAATTTCATGGGCTTCAGCAATACAAACCTGCCAAGAAAGGCGAATCCAAGAAAATCCCCAAAGGCATGCAACAAGTCAGCATCGAACGGGACGCAAGACGCGGTGGATTGCTGACCATGCCGGCGGTCTTGATGGCGACCGCTAATGGCGTCGACACGCAACCAGTCCTCCGGGGTGTCTGGGTGCTGGAAAACATCATGGGCAGTCCCCCTCCCGAACCACCCAATGCAGTTCCCGCCCTCACGCCTGACACCCGTGGCACAAAAGGTCCCAAGGAGCGACTGGCTGCACACATGGCCTCAGAAAGCTGCGCGGCGTGCCACAAGTCGATCGACCCTCTTGGATTCGTCCTCGAAAACTTTGACCCAATTGGACGGTGGCGAGACCACTACCCGTCATACGTAGTGAAGAATGGGAAAAGCAATCGTATTGATGGAGCCAGGATTGATGCCTCAGGCAAACTTCCCGACGGACACGGATTGAATGACATTCAGGATCTGAAGCGTTGGCTGAAAGACAATCCGGAACCTTTTGTGTGCTGCATATCCGAAAAGCTTTTGAGCTACGCCACTGGGCGTCAAATGAACTACCGCGAGCGTAAGATCATCAAGGAAATCGTGGCCAGCCAAGCCACAAATGACTATCGTTTTCGTGACCTGCTGCTTGCGCTGGTCCAGAGCGAGATTTTCCGAAGCAAGTAAAAGAGCTGCTTCTTCGGAGCCTGACCGCGTACGCGGATATTTTTTTGATTGCAAACACCTCGATTCATCAGGTCTGTTGGCGTGCATCTGCTGTCGACTTCGTTACAATTCTGGCTTGGATCCCTCGCCCGTGACGCGACTTGATCCTTGCTGACACGCACCATGCTTCGAGAATACAACATGCGTCTAACCGGTACGATTCTGACTTGCCTGCTCCTATTTGTTTTCACATCCTCCGCTTCAGCAGATCGCCTGACTCCTGAAACACTATGGGATCTTGCCCGTATTGGAGATGCGGCTGTTTCACCCGATGGCAAAACCATCGCGTATCTCGTGAAGCGTTATGAACTCGCAGAAAACACAGGAACCAGCACTCTGCTGGTACAACCGCTGCCAGAATCCTTGGACAGTGATGTCAAGATAGCAGCCTTCGATTCCCCGCGAGTGGAAAGCAAAGCCGAGCCACTGCTCAGCGACATCAAAGGCCTTGGGAGTTTAAATTGGCTTGCCCACTCAAGTGGTAACAAGTTGGTCTACATTGCCCCCGGCGAATCGGCTTCCAAAGGAGACAAGAAAGATGCAGACCAGGAAGATGAGCCTGGCGAACCGCAGGCATGGATGCTGGACCCGACCACTGGAGTCGCGAAACAGCTCACACATGTCGAAGACGGCATTGCTAATCTGATCACCTCGCCATCGGGTGACGCGATTGCCTTCACTGTTGATGTCAAGATTGACAAGGAAGTCACCGAGATCTACGCAGACCTGCCCAAAGCCGACGCCCGAATCATCGATTCACTGATGTACCGCCACTGGAACCAATGGCACGACTATGCCTACAGCCACGTTCACGTTGCCAGAATTGATGATGAAGGTCAGGCGTCTGAACCGTTGGACTTGATGGCAACCCAGCGAGCCGATTGCCCATTGCCACCTTTCGGTGGATCGGAACAGTTCACGTTTTCCAATGATGGAAAAGAGATGGCGTTGACGCTCAAACTCGTCAACAATCCAGCCGAGAGTACCGATAGCGGCATTTACCTGGTCAGTACAGAAGGTGGTCCTCTCAAGAACATCACCCCCGGCATGCCCGGTTATGACATGGACCCGGCCTACTCACCAGACGGGACGACCATCGCATTTCACTCGATGGAGCGAGCTGGCTTCGAGTCAGATCGCAATCGCATCATGCTGTACAACCGCAGCAGTGGCAAACTGAAAGAGATCACTGAGGGCCTGAACCAAACCACGCATCATGCGACATGGAGCGAAGACAGCAAGAGCCTATACTTCCACAGTGAAACCCGAGGCACCACACAGGTATTCAAAATCGAAGTTGATAACCAAGCTCTGCAACAGGTTTCCGAGGGTCGTTTCAACTTTTCGATCGTCTCCTGCGTCCCGGGCAGCAATCGCCTATTGCTTCGTCAACAGAGCATGCTCCGTCCTACGGAACTGGCTTTACTTGACCCCAGCAGCAAACAACTGGGCACGATCACTGACGTCAACGGTGAAATGTACAAGACATTGGAATTGCCGACGATTGAAGAACGCTACTTCACCGCAACCGATGGAGAACAGATCCACAACTGGGTTATTCTGCCTCCGGGCTATGACCCGAAAGATGGCAAGAAATGGCCCATGCTGACGTACTGCCAAGGTGGTCCCCAAGGTCAAATTGGTCAGTGGTTTTCCTACCGCTGGAACTTCCACATGATGGCATCGCACGGCTACGTCGTGCTGGCTGTTAACCGACGGGGAATGCCCGGTTTCGGTCGTAAGTGGAACGATGACATCAGCGGTGACTGGGGCGGTCAAGCGATGCAGGACATTCTGGCATCCACCGACGCCATGATCGCCGATCCATCAATCGATCGCAGTCGCGTGGCTGCCATCGGCGCCAGTTTTGGTGGCTATACGGTTTATTGGCTGATGGGAAATGACGCAAAGCGATTCTGTTCCATGGTTGCACACTGTGGTGTTTTCAACCTTGAATCGATGTACGGGTCAACGGAGGAGCTTTTCTTTGTCAACTGGGACCTTGGTGGTCCCTACTGGGCAAGCGAAGCAGCCGGGAACGCTTATGCCAAATTCTCACCACACAAGTTTGTGGGCAAATGGAAAACGCCACTGCTCGTGATTCACGGCGAAAAGGACTTTCGTGTCCCCGTGACTCAGGGCATGGAAGCTTTCACGGCAGCACAGGTACAGGGAATCCCAAGTCGGTTCCTGTACTTCCCCGAAGAAGGCCACTGGGTAATGTCACCACAAAATGGTGTCGTATGGGGACGCGTCTTCTTTGATTGGTTGGACCGTACCTGCAAACCAACGCCCTGACCGAGCCAAGATTTTGGTCATCGAAACGAGACTCTGGTCATAAGTTGAATCCAAAATCTCTGTGATACTTTCCGCCTGCCCTGCGGGGCAGGCGTGACCGCTACCCGACTTCGCTTGCCCGGCAAAGGGCAACATTTACTTTCCGACATTGGCAAATTCAAATACATCGCTTGAACAAATGAAGAAAAGCAAAACCAGTCACTGCAATCGTGTCGCCCACTTATCGGTCATGATTCTGGTAATCGCAGCCATCTCTGGTCGCGATGTTCAAAGTCAAGACAATGCGAGCATCAACACAGCTCTCGAATCAATCCGCAAGGTGGGCAAAGAAGGCACGGGATTTTCCAAAGCGATCCCCGCAGCAAACCAACTTCGCCAAACTCCCGTAGCGAAAATCAACCTGCTTTTGAACGGCATGGCCGGCACGAATCCAGTAGCAGAAAACTGGCTTCGCGGCGTCATTTTTGATGTTGCCAGAAAATCAACACAGCCGATGGTGGCTGACCTGCAAACCTATGCGATGAATCAATCCAACAATCCCAAGGGACGCGGATTGGCAATGGAGTTGTTACAGAAAGAAGCCCCGCAGACAGCAAACAAGCTTATCGCAGACTGCCTGAATGACCCCAGCCTATCACTCCGGGAAATGGCGGTTGAACAGGCCATTGCTCGCGCTGCCGCAATTTCCAAACAACAACCTGACGACGCCGTCGCTGACTACCGTGTCGCACTCGCCGCAGCACGCCATCCACGCCAGCTAACGCGGATCATCAAATCACTTGAAAAGTTGGGTGAAGATGTCAACACTGCCGATGCATTCGTGCTTTTGACCGACTGGCAAAGCCTCGCACCGATGGATAATGTCGACGGTGTCGGCTTCAAAATGCAATATGCTCCTGAGAGCGAGTTCCAAAGTGCTGGGGCTATCGACCTGAAGACAGAGCACGATGGAAAGGTCGGCAAAATCAAATGGCAACCTATCGCTGGTTCACCCGACCTTGGAGAAGTCGACCTGGCTGCAGCTTACAACAAAGAAAAAGGTGCGATCGCCTATCTGTTTACGGAGTTCGAGTCGGATCAGGCTCGCCCCGCACAAGCAAGACTTGGTTGCATCAACGCCAATAAAATCTGGATCAATGGCAAGCTTATTATGCAGAATGAGGTGTACCACTCGGGTTCAATGATCGACCAGTACACCGCTGACTTTCCTTTGAAGAAAGGGACCAATCGCATCCTGCTGAAAATCTGCCAGAACGAACAGGAAGAATCGTGGGCACAAGACTGGAAGTTCCAGTTCCGCATCACAGACACCTCCGGAAAAGGGTTAGCGAGCAAGCCTTAACTGGACTCTGTGAATGCCTGCCTGCACCTTCCGCTCAAGCTTGCCAAAAACACCATGAACCGGAATTCGCTTCCTTTTTTTTTCCCGAATCAAAAACATACCCGACCGAATCGACCCGCCATGACCACCCTTTCAGCTTCTTTACCGTCCATATCAGTACGCACACGCCAACAGGGATCATTCATTGCAGACACTGCAATTTTGACGTTCACAGCATGTTTAACATGGTGTGTCTTGACGGGCACAGCCGCTGCTGCTGATCCAGCGAACGGATTGGGTAGCAAGAGTTGGCTTGGCTTTCGTGGCGATGGCACGAGTCGCGCGTCTTCATCTGCACCCAAAAAGCTGGAACTTGGTGAGGATGGTAACTTGGCTTGGAAACTCAAGATGCCAGGTCGCAGCGTCGCCGGCCCCATTGTGATCGGCGACCTTGTTGTGACAACAAGCTCAAGCGGACAGGACGGCGAAGTTCTCCACGTAAGCGGCGTCAACTTGCAGACCGGCAAACTGCAGTGGGAACAAACATTCCGAGCCACTGGGCGACCGTTCTGCCACCCCACCAGTGCGAATGCTGCCCCCTCACCTGCAAGCGATGGACAGCGGATTTTCGCTTTCTTCAGTAGCAATGATTTGGCTTGCCTTTCACTCACTGGCGAGCTGCTGTGGTACCGAGGTCTCGGATACGACTACCCCAAAGCCGGTAACGATGTCGGCATGGCTTCATCCCCAGTCGTTGTTGACGGAGCGGTGATTGTAAAAGTCGAAGCACAAGGCGACTCCTTTGCCGCAGCCATTGATGCAGAAACGGGTGAGAACCTGTGGCGTTTAGCACGACCACAAATGTCGAATTGGGCATCCCCCTTAGTAATCCGACGCCCAGATGATCGCAATGAAGTTGTCATCCAATCACGCCAAGGAGTGATTGCTGTGGATCCTCGATCGGGAAAAACACAGTGGTCCACTGAAGAGGGTGGATCGGCCATCCCATCGCCTACCGCAACCGGTGGACTGCTGATTCTTCCCAGTGACGAAGTCATCGCTCTTAAAGTCGGCGCCAGTGCCAGCACACCTGAGGTCGCATGGCGCAACAACAAACTGTCACCTCGAAACGCCAGCGTTGTCGCATCAGACGAGCGACTGTATTCGCTCAAAGGATCAGTCCTGGTCGCAGCCAATGTGAAGGATGGGGAACAAATTTGGCAAAAACGCGTGAAAGGATTGGGCAGTTCGTGGGCAACGCCTGTTTTGTCTGAAAACCGACTCTATATCTTTGACCAAACAGGCAAAGGTCTGATCGTCGAAGATCAAGGAGACGATGCCGAAACCATTCACGAGATTGAACTAGGTGAAGGCGTGCTTGG
>Ga0315315_10003234_pt1 | contig 14966 bp, 9 predicted proteins | sample M140m3416metaG_FD_203699 | JGI IMG/M metagenome (GOLD analysis project Ga0315315, IMG submission 203699) | Ammonia-oxidizing marine archaeal communities from Monterey Bay, California, United States - M1 40m 3416 | ecosystem: Environmental > Aquatic > Marine > Intertidal zone | place: USA...
TTGAAACAAATATTTTGGATGAGCTTCGCCAACTGCTCCTTTCGTCGCCAAAGTCCCAGCATCAGCATTGCATGTCACACGACTTCCATCGACTCTCATAATGCCCGGATTATACATGCGAGAAGAGTCTTGATCGTAAATGGATGGATTCACTTTTCCGGCAAGCTTTAATTTCGTTTCTAGGGATCTCTCATCCTGTTTCTGCTTTTCTTTACCACCGTCAAAAGAAAATACCATGCTGCTCTGGTCTAGTCTCGTCCTACTACAGGCGGTAGTATCGTTGGGTCCAATGGTGGTATGACCTAATGTTGTTGCAGAATCATCAATTGATTCGCACCGAAGACTGAGATCTTCCTCTCCCTTGCTCTCTTGGCAAGAATGCTTTCCTTCTTTGGATCCCTGAGTACTTCGCCGGGTGTCAGACATGCTGTCCCCAACTCCCAAACGGGACAGGAGGGCGGCGACTCTATCCAGCTCTTCTCTTCTCTGTTCGCTAGCAAGGCTGTCGTATTCCTTCAAAGGTCGCAGAGGGTGATTGAGACGATATAATTCAATCTGATTTTCAATTTGGCTCTCATATCGATCTTTGTAGAGGCGTTCGTTTGGTCCAGGTTTGCGATGAATCTTTCGGTGAGATGATTGTTTTGCTGCCAAATTCGCAGGAACGCAATATCGGTCAGGAACAATATTTTCCAATCCAATCCCTCCTCTTTGCTCATTAGAAAAGAAAGGCTGTGGACATTGGCTTGGACTGTCCTCATTTGGATTCACTCTTCTCTTCATGTCAAAGCAGCCTAGCCCCTGAGAGCCAGTAAAGGAAGTGTCGAACTGATCGCGGAGTGCAGACTCAAGCCGATTTCTGCAGGCTTTTTCGCTCCTCCTGGCCGTCGAAGCCTTAGTAACCGAATTATTACCACTAATGCCATGAGTGCCAAGGGAATGTTGCGGCACTGCCGATATCGATGGACGTTTTGGGTGGTCTTCCGTACCCCTAGCGAAAGTAACGGATTGCCCCAACCTGTGCTCAGACGATATCAAACGGGTGCCGGACGCCAGAGCATTCGGTATCCTGCAAGGAGCGAACCCCTTCGGCCTCGCATCTTTCCTAATCATACATTGTCCCTCTGTTTGGTAGTGATCAACATTGAAATCGAAAGAACAATTGTCGTTATGCTCCTTCGCGGCGCCGGCGAAGGTTGGTTGAGTAATGTCTGTCAAGTCTGTCCAAATGGGTTCAGGGCCAGCAGCCACCGAAGCCAGAGGCACCGCCGAAGGGACGGGCCTACGATGCGGCATGATGAAAGCGTATTGAATTGATTACTATTGGAGGAAGCGAGAATGTGGATCGGCAGTCGGCAGGTCGATTGTTCGGCAGCGAAACATTGAACGAGGCTCTCGATCTCTCTCGATCTCTCTATAATAAAGAAAAAACAATCAACGACTTTTTTTGAGAAAAACAGCCGGGTGTGTGTTACTGATCGAAAAGAACAAACGAACAAACAAACAAAACCGTCCAAACCATTATTACATGTTAATTAAACGTCACAAACCCAAAGAGAAACCACACAGAAGAATTCCAGTACTTATAGGGAATAAGGATAAACACCCACATAACAAGGGACCCTACCATTTCTTTGCCTCAGTACATAAAAATGAAGTTAAAATCCGCTGGAGCTGCAGCGGCTGTGTTGACAGTTGTTCCAGCCCAAGCTTCAATATCATTATCGTCGTCGGTGTCAACCTCTCCTCTCCCATCGGCAGCTCGCAACCTCGAGCCACAGTGTACAGAAAATATTGAGTCGCAAAGCTATGATGCCGACCCAGAACATGCTATTGGTAATCCTTTTGACAAATACTCGCAGGGGAAACTCGGCCGTCGCTTCGTAGAGTCACTTAGGGACAAGCCTAAGTCCTTCTACGAAGACATCCTAGATGACCTCATCATGATGACATGCGACGTCGAAGCAACGGCAGAGCGATGCGTTTATAAGTTGTCTTCAAAAGCTGCGAAAGATTTGGATGGAAGCTGTCTCGTTGCAGCTGACCAAACGTGTCCCGAAGGGACATGCGAGCGTGTGTCCAACTGCTATTGGAATCCGGTCGAACCCGGAATGAATCGCAAGACACGATTTCCTCGTGAGCGGTACGCTGGAGCCCGGAACCGCTTGCTTGGTCATGAGTGGAGCAGCGACTCGTACGCGCGCGGATTGCTCAGCTACCTCGCTCCTGGTGTGATCATTGCAGCATTGTTACTCATGTTTTGGTTCTTTTTCTTCGTCGGCAGGTGCTGCTGCTGCTGTCTTTGGAACAGGTGGAACGTCTGCTTCTTCTGCTCACCCCTTCCAAAGAGGGGCGGCTATAGAAAGTGCAGAGATGTAGTGTTGCCTTGTCTTTTTTATTTTATAACATCATCTGGTATCGTTATTTCTAGCGCTATTACCTACATTGGAAACGAGGACATTAACATTGGTGCGTCAAGCACTTTTTATCACGCTTCAGGACTCATCGAAAACTTCGAAGACTTTCTGGAACGATCGAGAAAGCCAATTGACGCCATTCAAAATATTATTTACGATGCGGCGGCTGATGCAACAGCCATTCTGGCAGGAACCGACTATATTCGGACGACCGCGATTTCCATCGCGGATTCCTTCTCAGACTATTCACACTTATATCTGAACGGACTAGTCGCCTCGGATGCCCAGGATGTCTTCGATTCAGCCCATAAAGAATTTCAAGAGAAGATAATGCCCATCAGCGATCACATTCAAGTCATCTTCGAGACGCTAGAGCTAGGTTTGCGCAACAATACGGAAAAGATCCAGTCCACGAGCGAGTCTGCCATTGATACCATTGACTTTCTTAGCTCTAACACGAAATCTTGGCAAAACAACGTTGACCGGGCCGAGGACTTGGAATCAAAGACACGGACCTATCGCAAATTAGGAGTCCTTGGAATGTTGCTCTCCTCCCTTACCGTGACATTGGGAGGAGCAATCGGAATAGTTTCTTCCAGATCCAGGAAGCACCGATGCATGCACAAGCTCGTCGATATTACGGGCATCATTTGCGCAGTATTGTCGCCTCTTCTATTTGTTTCGGCCTCAGTCAGCCTAACAAGTAGCGTTGTTTGGAATGATGCGTGTCAAGTCATCGACCTTGTAACGGCCGACTTTGAGCCATTCATTGGTGAAAAGGCCAGTGAGGGCGTAAATGCGGCATTTAATGGCGAAAGTCTTCTGAAGTCGTTTCATTTTGATGGCAAGATCGATTTTCAAAGCGAGTTTGACGAAGGGCTGAGAGTGATTGAAGCCGTTAACATCAAAGAAAAATTTGAATTCGTCTTGAGTCCGCTCGGACAAATTGAAAATATGATTGATGGCATTACCTACCCTGCCCTATCCGTGATTAATCAGGGAACGACATTGGATTCCGAGAGCTGTCCCTTCAACGATGAGTACAACAAAGACAATATTCTCGAACCCTGGCTAGCAAACAAAGACAAGACCTCCACGCTTTGGATGGCACGTTCCACTGGTACAGCTGAGACTTACGTAAGATCAGATTTTGAGTCAAATACAGACTATATTGCACGATTGTACGCAAACGTGGCAGGATACTGCTCCACGTCGGACGATTGTTGCCTCGAGAGAACGTGTGGAATTGCGCAGGGGCAAGTTTGTAATGGCGGAGATTCCTGCGTTTACCCATGCGCTAGTCTCGGCGATCTCATCACGTCTGGCTATGCTGCCTATCTCTACTCCTACAAAATGGAGCAAGCCATGGCGGCAGACCTCGGCTTTCAATGCCCGATAAAGTACGATACATGTCCCACCATGGAATTTCTGCAGTTTGGCCACAGTCAGACCCTGGTAGACTCCATCGAAACATACGAGGACAGCATACGCAACACGGCCAAGAATCTAAAGAACGCAGCAGCAACAAGTGTCGGAGATATAATGGAAGAGGTGCAAGATCTGCGATGTAATATGAATGTAACCTTTGTTGAAAGGTGGTACGACTTAACCAAGAGACAGGTCTGTGGAAAAATGCTTGGAGGCTTCGCGCAGGTCAATTGGGGCCTTTGGGCACTTGCCTTATTCCTCCAAGTTGTCGCTATTCTATCAACTGCGCTAAGTTCGAGGCTCCATATGAATAGAAAGGAATCGAATGGTTCGCATGTAACGGTGCGGTCACCAACCAGAAGGAGAAGATTAACTTGATAGTTTGAGGTAGACTCTAATTTATTTTCACACTCATTTTACTTTCTCTTGACAAAGTTGGCAGCTGGTGCTCCAATTCGAGACCCTCTCGCTACAGATAAATGAGTTGCCTTTCGACTCCTTTTCCATCCTTGGTCCTTGCGTCCCTTATGTGGCTTTCCTTTCTGCTTCTTCTTGCCCTTTCGTGCAACATCACCGCAAATGAGGCTGCCACGAGCAAACAGAACAGCAGTCTTGGACGGCGTGACTCCCATTGCGGAAGACATATCGAGCATTCCGCCTTCGTCATCGCTGTCATCCATTCCACCCGCAGAGGGTAAGACTACTACATCTATGCCATGTTCGGAACGAATCGGGTCAGTGATTCCGCCCTTACCCATGTGATCTCCATCATCGGAAACAAAATTTGTGTGACGCCCAATCTTTTTTTCCTTTTGAAGTTTCCTCATCTTCTCGGACTTCTTGCGGAGCTTATTAAGTCGAAGCTCGGCCTGGCGCCCCGAATCTACCATGGCAAAGAACTCTTCATCGAGTTCATCGGCAACCGAACCCTCACTTTCATCGCCTTCTTCATCTTCGGAGGATTCTGCCACCTGGTCCTCCTTCTCCACTTTTGGCTTCCGTTTTCTCTTCTTCTTGTCCTGGGCCTGGGAGGTCGCGCTCTTCCTCTCCGCCTTTCTCTGCCGGATGATATCAGCCTTCGCAGCACCACTTTGGACCTCTTCGATGGCATCGTCATCCGATTCATCAGCTTTCTTCACCTTATCTTCAACGTCTTCATCTTGGCCCTCGTTGTCTTCCTCTTCTTCTCTGCCGTCGTCCCCGAACATAATTTTCTTTCCCTTTGGGACATCATCGAGGCTAATCTTGAGGCCAACACCGCTAATTTTTTTACGAAGCTCGGCCTTGCGCTTGCTTTGGCCCCCCTTTTTCTTTTTCTCCGAGGAACTTCCGCGAGTGGACGATGGTGCAGAGAGCCGGGCATCGTCATGATCGTCCTCCGAGATGTCGGTGGCTTGCTTATGCATACCCACGGCCTCCGCCTGGGGCTCGCTCTCCTCCTCGCCCCCCCTTTTGCTGCTTCGCGTCCTTGCGGGCATTGTGGCTTTGACAAAGACGGTACCAGTCGGTGTCCACTCTCTCTCGTTGTGATCGTAAATATATCGACATTCGTCTTCTATGAGCTCGAAAACAATATTACAGGACGGATGTAGATTGACACGTAGTTTACTACTAGCTAGTACTTATCCTTAAATAGATGATATTACGTCGTACATGGTAGTACGTATTAATAGTACGTAAGTTATTATTTTGCAAAATATACTATGCATACTCTACTCGAGTAGTACAAGAACATTATGCATAGGATGTGTTCACCCGCGTCGTCGCACCGATCGGTAGAAAGAAAAAGAGTCGTCCGTCCTTCTGTCCAATCGTTGGCTCTGCGACGCCGTGCCGGCCGTGCCTTGTGCCGTATATGCATGGTGTATCTTCTCATTATTCGATTTTTCATTATTTATTTTCTTCTTTGGAAGCTTGCGCCTCTCGCGTCGAAGCCGCAACAACGACGGCACAAAATCCCACCCGCGGCGCGAGATGGGAAAGCGCGGCTCCAAGTCGAAGGGAGGAAAAGGGGGCGGAGGCGCAGGCGAGGGATGGACGGGGGACATCCACCACGAGAGGGAGAGCGTCAAGGTCGCATCGATGCAGAAGCGCCTCGCCAGGAAGAGGAAAATGAGGGGCGACGACGGTGGCGGCGACGACGACGACGTTCTCCTCTCATACAAGCGGACCGCAATGTCGCACGACACGGCAGACAAGATCGACGCCAAAAAGCTCAGGCTCCATATATCAAGGACGAAGCGGCAAGTCGATGCCATGCGGGAGAGACTTCGGACGTGGGACGACGTCGAGGAACGCAGGATCAGACGAGAGGAGGAGAGGAAGCGAAGAGAGGCCGATGCCGCGGCCGCCGACGAGGCAGCGGGGATCAAGAAGAAGAAGAAGGGAAGGGCGGGTCCCGAGACTTGGAAGCTGCGGGGGGCGGCCCGGCCAGCGTGGGAGGTGTACGACTTCGACACTAGGTACGTCGACCCGCACATGAAGGAGCACGAGGAGGCCACGGCCCGATCGGCCCGGATGAAGAACCTGCTGTCGGTATACCGCGGCCGATTTGGGGAGCCTGCGCCGGAGGGTGGGGAGGACGAGGCCAGCCACCCCCCTCAGCCGCTCTGCCGGACTTTCCTCATCCTGCTGATGCAGCTGGGGCACCTGAACCTTGAGGCCCGCAGGTTTAAGTGGGCCCGGGAGGCGTTCCTGGAGGCAATGGACCTTGAGGGGATGGAAGCCGATTCCGTCATCGTCACCACGGCCCGTTGCCGCCTTATGCGCACCTACCTTGAAGCGAACCGGCCGGACTCTGCGCGGAGGCTCTGGGAGCGGCTCCCCCATGACCGCTCGGCCTGGGTGCGGTACTCGGCTGCCCTCATCGAGTACGTATCGTGGAGAGTCCTGGAGGAGGAGGGCAGCACCAGATCGTCGGCGGAGGAGCTGCTGTGCCGGGCAATAGGCGCCAGTCCCTACACGGCCTGGAACCTGGCCTTCCACGGCACCTTCCGCCAGGCCCTGGAGTACGGGGACGAGCTGGAGGACGAGGAGCCGGGATCCCTGCTGGAGGCCATCGAGTACTGCCACAGCGAGCAGCTGGGGAGCTGGTTAGGGACGGAGGGAGCAACGGATTGGCTCCAGAGGGTCGTCCTCAGGCTACTGAACGGCGGTCCCAGGGCCGCCGTCGGCGTCCCGGGTGTGGAAGGGGCGGCACCTGAGGCCGACCTGGCCAGGAAGCGGCTCCGGTCCTGGGAGGCGGACCTGGCCAGGATCGAGGCGGACTTCCAGGCGACGGAGGAGGAGGCGGAGAAGGAGGAAGAGGAGGAAGACCAGAAGGAGGAGGAGGAGGAAGCGCCGGACCTGCTAATGTACACGGGCATGTTCCGGACCGCCATGGACATGCTCTCCGACGCCGGGGAGCTCCTAAGGGTGGTGGAGGTCAGCAGCGACGACGAGGAGGACGGGGATACCAGCTAATCCAGCATGCCTGGTCGCTTGTCGCTTCCATCGGCTGCTTCTGCCTAACCGGACCTCATGCTCATGTACGAGTTATATGTCATGTATGTAATAGCTCAACGCAGATCAAGATTCTAGCTACTGTATTATTTATTTTCTCTAGAAATCTAGAGCCAGAGACCAATTTGGAAAGAAAATGAATGTCCGGGTGTGCATGATGGATAAAATAAATAATAACAATTTCTCGTCGTTGAAAGTACGAGCTCGTAATTAGGAATGGGAGACCTGACTGTTGTACTGTTTGAAAGGTGAGGCAGGCTCGCGCCGAAGGGGTCAACAGTGAAATTCAACCTAGGCTACATAGGGTAGTACGCACTACAGTATGCAGAAAATTAAAGACATCACGCCTCGCCATCACGCCATCACTCATCACTCATCACGCCGTTTCATATTATTGCTTCCGCTGAGCCCCATTCCGAGTCCAGTCCAGTCCAGTCCACTCCAGCCCAGCCCAGCGCCGCGCCCGAGCCCGCAACTGCAACCGCAACCGCAACCAGCCCCCCCCCCCCCCGTCGCTCCAGAGACATACCCACCATGGGCTGCTTCGGGGGCGGATCAGCCAGCTCCAGGAGGGAGGCCGACCTCCGCCGCGTCGCCGAGCGGTACAGCAACGAGGCGAAGGCCCTCCAGGGCGAGGTGGCGCAGCTCTCCTCGGCGCTGTCCCAGGTCCGCGACGAGGCCAATTCGGCCCTGGCCGAGGCCGACGAGAAGGCCGACATGGCCCAGAGGGAGGCGCGCGACCTCAGGGACCGGCTCCGGAGGAAGACCGGCAGGGAGGAGGAGGCCGCGGAGCACACCGTGGCGCTCATCCAGGAGGTGGCCGAGCTCAAGCGGAGGCTGAGGGAGGCGGAGGCGGCGGGAGGCGGAGGCGGCAACGAGGAGGGCAGCGACGACAGCGACGATGACGGGGAGACGGCCCTCCTCCGCAGGCAGCTGAGGGAGGCCAGGGAGGAGGCCAGGGCGGCCAGCCAGGAGACATCCTCGCTGACCCAGCAGCTGTACGAGGCCAGGGAGAGGGCCAACCGGGAGAGGGCGGAGCTCAGGAACGAGATCCAGAGGCTCAAATCGGGATCCGTCGCGGGATCCGCCTCCGTCACCACCATTGGGGACGAGCGGTCCGATGCGTCCGACCTCTACGGCCTCAGGAGCGATCTGGCCAGCAGGACCAGCGGCAGCGTTATGGCGGCCTCAATGGCGGACGGCGACGCCGCCTCACCGTCGGGCGCGTCGCGGGGGGGCCGCTCCCTGCGATCGTTCCGGTCGGGCCGATCGGGCCGTTCGCTGTCAAGCCGGGCCTCGGAACCTGCTAAGTCGACCAAGGGCGCCTTCGAGAACGTCATCAAGACCGTAAGCCTCACGTCGGGTTTCATCGGGTCCTTCGGATCATCCTCGGGCGAGCGGTCCGGGCGGAGCTCTGGGGAGGGCAACGTGGTCACGCCGACCGCGGCGGCGGCCCTCTCCCGGGGCCAGACCGCCGCCGCCGCCGCCCAACCCAACATCGACGCCGAGGTCGTGGAGAGCGCCATCGCGTGCGTCGATGAGCTGATCCGCAGGGTGAACGAGTCGAGGTCCAAGAAGGCGGCGCCCTTCGTCACCCCCAGCAAGGCCCCCATGAAGAAGTCGCAGAGCTTCGGGGACGTGCTGATCGCCGGGATGGAAGACCTTATGAGCCTCGGAGGTGGAAGGGACGACGCGACGACGAGCGTGGGGGAGGGGGCGTCCTTCTACTCGGCGGGGGGAGAGAGCACCGCGTACGGAGACGGGGCTCCCTCGTGGAGGGGAGTGGGAGCGGCAGGGGGCAGCCCCACCAGCAGGTCCGCCGCCAGATCGTCAGGGGCCAGCCGGTCAATGAGGTCCATGAGGTCGGCGAGGTCATCCCACCGGTCGCCCGCCCAGTCGTCGTCGTCGGTGGCCGACGCCATGGAATGGAAACCCGTCGGAACCACGGGGGAGCTGATGGCCGTTTCCGACGACGACGCCAGCACTATCTGCACCGCCGACCACGGGGATCACCTCGACCTGGATGACGAGAGCCTGTTCTCGGGCCAGTCTGCCCGTTCGGCCCCTATCCTTAGCCGGAAGGAAAGGAACGAATCGGCGGTCATCATCGCCGACCTGTACCGCGTCCAGAACCTTCTAAGCTCGGTCCTGGAGGGACGTCCGCACGTGAAGCAGGAGCTGCAGTCCACAATGCTACCTCAGAATTTTGCAAGCGCGCAGTCAGGCGCGAGCGTCAGCAGCTCTCCCAATCGTACGTCCAATTCCATTAATTCGTACGCAGTTCCATGGTAGCTGGTTGCGGATCTGCTGCAATCAGTGCCTCTCCACTTCGCGCGCTGCTCTGCGGGACTCCGTTTTTAGTGAGTGAGGAGGAGGAGCAGCAGCAAGGTGCATGCCATATATATATATAATATATAGTACAGATGAATGAATCTTTAGTTCTTAGAAAACGCAGGCCTCGTAGTTGGCATCGCCCGGTCGAAAGCAAAGAAATAACAGAACCCTCTTCCATTCTAGCTTTATTTCAGCGAGATCCAATAGAGACATGGCAGTTGATGATGGTTCCAATTTTCGGCCACGACGGGGAGTACACATACCCCGAATCCGCTGATGGTTGTGTGTCTACACCCCTTTCTCATAAGCATACATACATACATGATGTATGTACTATGCATAGCTAGTACTACTACTGTAGCTATTATGTGTAAGGACATGACATTATCATGAAAAGTAGTATATTATAATATAAATACATGTAAAAGTAATGTATGTACATTTTTCAATGATGACGATGACCGAATACATGTGGACGAATCTCCCTCCTACAGTACTACGAGAGTATAATGTGGACGAATCTCCCTCCTACAGTACTATGCATAGCGAGACTGCGATGTACTAGAGTACGTACAAGAGCTCGTATTTCACTTACGACTCGTATTTATTTATGACTGAGCTCAAACGTGGAGAATTCTATCGGTACCACACGAGCTCGTACTATTACTAGAGAGTATTATTTCTACACTTAGTAGCTGTTTTCGACACAAATGTACTCTCTAGTAGCTACTTCTGCCAGCCAGTATGAATATTAGCAAGCTATCTACTGTAGTTAGTCATTGCTGTTAAACAGCCGTTTGTGGGAAACACACGAATCCGCGTACTTTTCTACATGGACTGTACTAAACCAGCGGGATTTCTGATCCAGGTCCCGCAGGTATGCCCAGGCCCAGGCGGCCCAAAACCACACCAAGACCCATCCATTACCCCGGCATTCCTATCCAGCCGCTCCCTATTCTCTCACCTGTGAACTGCTCGTCCACAAAGATGACTAACACCACTCCGCAGAAAGAGCAGGCCACCGTCGGAGAAGCGAAGGTCCTCACCCCGGAAGAGATCAAGAAGATCCACGACGAGATTGTGGACGGACACGGAGATGTCGAGGACGAGTTTCAGGATGCCGCTGAGGAGGAGGACAGTGAGGAGGTCAATGGGGCGAATGCGGTTACTTTCGACGTAACGGACGAGGAGCTGGCGAAGATCAGGAGCGAGCTGGCCGAAGCATTCCCAGACGACTACGAATACTTGTCCGATGCCTACGTCCTCAGCGTGGCGTCAAAACCCTACTCCAAGGACCCAACTGTCCGCCGCCCCCTTGACTATACCCTGGAGAAGCTAAAGAATGTAATGACATGGAGGGAAGGCGCCGGGGCGCCTGACATGGAGGACCTGATCCGGATGGCCCAGCTTCCAGAGACTGATCCCAAGATCGTGGAGGACCCCGAGAAGTACGTGAAGGTGAAGGCACTCGCCACCTCCCTTAACGCTGCCTCTTCGTACTGGCATGGCCTCACCAAGGATGGCAAGCCCATCTTGTGGGTTCGCACAGATCGAAAGCCCTGGTACCCCGACGCCGACGCCGAGGTCAACGCCCTCATCGCATTGGCGGACGCCGGCATCAGGGCGATGCCCAAGGACACTACTGACTTCGTCGTTCTGTCGGATTCCAATGCTCCGCCTCCCCCCCACCCGACCTTCATGATCAACATGCTCAAGGCGCTCGTCAGGGGATACCCCGACCGGCTTGCCATGCTTATTTCGGCCCCCGTCGGTTCCGTCATCCAGTTTGTAATGAATCTCCTCCTCCCTCTCATGCCTGGAAGGCTGTCGTCCAAGGTCGTGCTCATCGGCGCCGAGGACGTGACCGAGAAGCTTGGCGAGATCCTGCTCAACGGGAAGGACGATATACCGACCTTCTTTGGCGGGCCGGTCGATCATGACAAGCTCTATCCTCCCGAGGAGTCCCTTGCCAGCTCATGGCTCATGGGCGGCGCGGCGGATGACAAGCCCGGAATCCTTAAGTTCGACTACTTCGGCATGGTGGAGCGATTGGAGAAGGAGGTTAAAGACTACGAAGAGAAGAAGAGCTCAGAATAGAAGAAGAACAAGAAAGCAAGGTTTGGGAGGGGAGGGGCGACAATCGGCAATTGAGGGAGGAACGGGTTCAGCAAAATATGAGATCCTAGAAGGCCAGCAGAAGGACGGAGGCGGGTGAAGTAGCGTTAATTCGCTCCCACTTTATGGGATGAATGCCTCTCCTCCCTCACACCGATCGACCCATCAATTATCCAATGCTTTCCATTTTCTAGACCTTACTAGAATCTAATTGGTTTAATGTAAGAATGGAAAATTCAATTGAGAATTGTACTCTAGTAGTAGTACTTATGCTATCGAACTGTAGGAATTTTTAAGAGGAGAGCCAGGAATCCTACTAGAGTACTACTACTAAAAGTACGAGCTCGTAAGTACTCTACGAGCGTAGTCGGCAATCCTTCGGTAATTACAGTACATGTACCCAAACCTATTCAAATGTTTTGAAGAGGCCTGTCTTCAGTGAAGAATTCGGGATATATTTACCATTTACCTGAAGGACATGCGGCATTACAGCTCATATCCTATTAGTCACGGTATGGCTCTTCGTTTATCCCCCTTATCCACCATGCACGAGCACCCTGCTTGCACCACCTCTCAGTGAAAAGGGCGCATAAGATCCTGATCAACAAACAATTACACCGCAATCATGAGCAACAAAGTCCGCAAGTCCAGTGGTGTGAGTTATATAATGCTAAAAGTTGGTGTCCGTCGTACATGGATTGGGCTAGGCGGCATCTGATGGTTCCGGCCTGGTATCAGAGGGGCCCCGCGCGGTGTCCAATCTGCTGGTCGCACTTGTAGTTGTCCGACCTCTCCGATAGCATCTGTGGTCACGTTGCAATGGCAATAGGTCATTTCCCCTGCAACAGTTCGGACGAAGTTATGTAGCTTTTCCCGCAATATTGACCGCCCATTTCAGTCGATCTCACTGTATCATTCATTCTCTTTCAATGTTGTGCTATTTATGTCTTGCAGGAGCCCGATGAGTTCGAGACCAAGGTTGGTGCCGAGCTCCTCAACTTGGAGATGACCTCCGCCGATCTCAAGGCCCCCCTCAAGGACCTCTACATCACTGCCGCAAAGGAGGTTGACTGCGGAGGTGGAAAGAAGGCCATCATCCTTTACGTTCCCTACAAGCTTCTCAAGTCTTTCAAGGCGATCAACACCAAGCTTGTTCGCGAGCTCGAGAAAAAGTTCTCCGGCTCCCTTGTGCTCATTATTGCCCAGCGCACAATCCTTGGCAACTCCTACAAGCGTACCACCCGGTCGCATGCACCCCGTCCTCGCTCCCGCACCCTCACTGCCGTCCAGGATGCCATCCTTGAGGACATTCTCTACCCCACCGAAATCGTTGGCAAGCGCACCCGCTGCAAGGTCGACGGCAAGCGCATTGTCAAGGTCTACCTTGACAACAAGGACCCCGCTGTTGAGGGCCGCGCCCCCACCTACGCTGCTGTCTATAACAAGCTTACCAACAAGCAGGTTTCTTTCCATTTCTAAGTTCTGTTAAAAAATATAAAAAAGTATAGAGAAACAGCAAATTACTGCGGCCTGGACTATCCGGCCGATGACAAACGAGTCTACGTCGTAACTACACGTAACTACTATCAGCCTTTGTGTGGCATTCTTATTTTTGCGTTTTATTGAATGTGTGATTTGTTTTGCTGGGTAAAATTTGCGACAAAGACTTGATTCTGGAAAATTTAAAACAATCAACATAGTATCTCTCGATCTTGGAGCCTGCCAGGATTATATTAAGAAGCACCTGGCCACCTCATGAAGACCGCCCGAATATGTGCAATTGCCCGAAATATGTGCAATTAACAGCACTTTCTCGCTTTGCTTTGGATATGCGCCTATAACATCGACGTACCCGCCCGTAGGTCCAAATTTGACGTCGTCGCCTGAACCTACTGTTCGTTTGACATACCAATGGCATCTTCATGATCACCTGTAATCTCTTCAATAACTTGCCGTAATGGCTTTTTCATTGCGGGCGGAACAGCCTTGGCGCACGCAGCATTTGCCGTCCCTCCTGTCTCTGCATATATTTCCGAGGCTATTATTCGATATGTCGCCATCATTTCCTTCCCCGGAAAGCCGCTAAAGTAAAGGACGGGGACGGGAAACGAATGCTTGACGGCACCGTCCGCCCCCACGCCGCTGCTGCAGGTGCCCTCCCGAGCGACCTTCTCGAGCGCCTCCGACACAGTTAAGTCAAAGAGGGGACTCGCTGCATCGATCCTCTGCATGAGGACGTTCCCTGCGTTTGGAGCCCCGTCCTCGATCATGTCGCTCAGCTCCTCGTCGCTGATGCCCTCCGGACAGCCGAACAAGAGAATGGCAGGTCCAGGACCGAAACAGTCCGCGCTGTCCTCAAGCCTGATGAAGTCCCCATCGCGTTGGCCAAGGAATGAGCCCAAGTTGTCCAGCAGTCCCATCCGAAGGGCGGCCGTTGCAACCTTTCTTGTTTGGCGACGAAATGAGCTTGGCGCTGTTTGGGAGGAAGGGACGAAGGAATGGTGGTTCGGCAAGCGAGAAAGATGGTGATAGGGGAAAGCGAATGCAGATGCTAAGCATCTTATAGCGACGAAGTGGGCCAAGGCGTGATATCGAGTCATGGTCGTCGGTCTTCCGCGCTACTAATGTGCGATCGAGATTGTTCTTCGCAAACTGGAGAGATCCGTTCATGCTTGATGGATCACAGATGAAATACAGCTGTACATGAGTGTTATTGTATTATGCATACTACTCTAAGTAGTATCGGAATTCCTACTAGCTAGTAAGTATGTACATGCATGTAGAAACTATTGTGCATGTTGTATTAATACTACTAGCTAGTAGTAGTAGTAGCTAGTATCAACTTTGCGCGGGCAGGTTCGCAATGGCTGCTTCGAAAGTGTTTCGAAAGTTTTAGTTACATACTATCTAGCAGCAGGTCCTACGGTATCAGACCATTTGCTGTCCGCAGCTTGCCGCATACGTACTAGCTAGTATGCATATTACTATAGACTATGCATATACTAGTAGAGTATATATATATATTATGCGAGCGTAGTATGCATAATATTATTCATAATATAGTATGCATATACTACTAGAGTAGGAGCGGAGGAGAGAGGGCGGGGGCGCGAACTCCGTACGAGCCCATATTAAAAAACATACGAGAGAGTAATAATAATTATTATTTAT
>Ga0315315_10003235_pt1 | contig 14964 bp, 12 predicted proteins | sample M140m3416metaG_FD_203699 | JGI IMG/M metagenome (GOLD analysis project Ga0315315, IMG submission 203699) | Ammonia-oxidizing marine archaeal communities from Monterey Bay, California, United States - M1 40m 3416 | ecosystem: Environmental > Aquatic > Marine > Intertidal zone | place: USA...
AAATGGCAATAGAGTACATATATCATATGTCAAGATCGAATAAGATGACAGGTTCGGGTTCCATTGGTTCTGGTGGTTATGGTTGTGTATTCCTACCTGCATTATCATGTGAAACGAATATTAACGATGATACAATCCAACATGATAAATATGTAACTAAATTAATGACGAATGAAAATGCAAATACCGAGTATCGCCTGATTCGTTCATTCGATAAACGATTAGGTGTAATACCTAATTATACCAACTACTTTTTGGTATCAGATATTTCAAAATGTCGTCCTGCTCCATTAACTAGACGTGATATGCACGCGTATGATAAGCAATGTAAGCCATTGACCAAGAAAAATATTACCAGAAAAAACATCAATCAGTCATTACATAAAATAACAGCCATTCATATCCCATATGGTGGTGATACTATAGATGATTATTGGATGTCACATATAAATAATCGTGGTGAGATGGAAACAATGATTGCATCAATGCATGCATTGCTTATTCGTGGTATTATACCAATGAACCATCTTGGAATACATCATGGTGATATTAAATCATCAAACATACTGTATTATAAAGGGAAATCAAAACTTATTGATTGGGGATTGGCATTTGATACCTCTTATAAGCGTGATCATAATATTGATGGTATAAGCCGTTTGGCAACTTATCGCCCATTTCAGTTTAATATATTACCCTCGTGCGTTTTACTTAATAATGAGTTTAGAACATCTATTGCAAGTTTATTAAAAACAAATAGTGATCCAGATCGTCAGACCATAAATGATTTTGTTGCAGGATTTATAAACGACTGGAATAAGATCCGTGGCGAAGGTTCGATTTCATTATTGGTTACTTTATATGATAAGTTGGTTCCTTATGCGGCAAAGCAGTCTAATATTGAGCACGCAATTGCAACGGGACCATATATGAATAGTGTAAAAGACGCATCAATACCTTCGTTTGCAGTTAATTACATTGCTAATATCCTAATTAAATATATTTGGGATGGTGAGTTCCATTTAGACAAATACTATAAAGAGATATATCTAAAAAATATAGATATATGGGGATTTGCAATTTCTTTTATGATACTTTTTAACCTTCTATGTAAAAATGAAAGTACCTTGAATCAAAATGAAAAAAAGTCAGTTGCGTCACTTTGCAATATGTATATCCATGTTTTGGAAATGGATTCAGAACCTATCAATATTGAATACATCGCAAGATGCATCAAAGAGGTTCATGTCAATTACCAATCATAGTTATATTATCTAACAGTACAGTACTGTATTTATAATCATATGCGTCTAGAAGTTATTGTCTTAATCCTAGCAGGATTTTTTGCATATAATGCTTATCATGATGGAAAATACACTTCACTAATATACAAAAATAAGAAATACCTTCATATTGCAGGATACATAATTGCAGGGATTTCTCTCTTCATGGTTCTTCGAAAAGATCCTGCAAGAGGTAGAAAGCTTCTTTTACATGCAAATGACACAATAAAATACTTGCCTATTGACAAGAGTTCTACCAATGTGTTATCCCCTATCATAGATTTTACCGTCGGCGATAGTTCCAACAACAGTTTTATGGGTGCGCTGAACCCATCACGCCCGACTTCCAAAGTATCTAATATGGAACAGAAAATCCTTCAATCTGGACGTGTTGGCGTTCAAAGTAATTTCCAAAAGCCCAAAGCAACAAAACGTTCTGTAAGCGAAACTAAAAAGAAATATGTGGCGTCTATGCAAGATTGGAAGTGTGGAGATTGTCGCAATAAGTTAAATGCATGGTTTGAAGTTGATCATAAAACCCGTCTAGAACACGGTGGGGGTAATGATGTAGAAAATCTAATTGCACTATGTAGGAATTGTCATGGTAAGAAAACTGCATTCGAAAATATGTGATGCAGTAACACTATCCATTTATTGTCTCGACACAATATATGGATAACACACCAACTCCAAATACCGAATCAATATTATTTGGACCTATTGAAAAATTAAGCAGTGACAACATATATATGTTTTTTGCATTGGTTGTTATAATTTTAACAGCAATTATGTTATCGTTAACATTTACGAATACAACTAAGATAATTAATGATAAATCTGTTCCATCCCCAACTGGAATACGTGTTTTAGAGAGTATCGGCATCATCTTAGTCGCCATGACATTAGTCGTAATTGTGTTGCTCCTATATATCCCATCATTGAAATCCGTTTTACAACTTCTAGACAAGTTGCGTGGTGTGATTTTTATATTCATATTCTTAGTTGGAGTTATTATATTCTATCGCAATGTATCTGAGACTGCTATTACTAATTATCGTTTTATAATTGCTCCAATTATTGCACTTATTTCAATAAAGTTGTTTTACAATGCAATGACTCCTTCAACAGAAGAGGAATACACACCAAACTTGCAAATAGAAAAGATGCGAGTTAGTCTAGTTTATGTCACCTTTGTGATTTTTTCCATAATAATGTATTCTGTGGACTTTGGTGGATTTATACGCGAGTATTTTGGTCCAACTTTTACAGCGACTCTTGTGTTACTTATTATGGGTATGATATACTTGCTTACCCTTTTGAGTTATCCAATTATGAAAGTTGGAACAGAAGAGGGAAGTGGTAAAGGTATGTTAGCAGATATGACTTGGACAGGTATAGGTCATGGAATATTCATGATTCTGACAATACTAATAACATGTATCGGAGTATTTGTCAATATGTCCGATTTTACAGACGATGATGGCGTATTAAGTTTTAAGAATACTCGTGCAACACAGTTGTTTGGTGTAACAGTAACAACTTTAGTTATTTGGATATTATTTTTCTCAGTGAGATCATATCAAGATGTTCAACACACATTAGGTACGGTAGGGCGTATGCGTACAGATAAGGTAAAGTCAGCAGTTAATATTATAGTTCTTTTACTGGGAGGTATAGGATTTATTTCTACATTGGTATATTGGATTATTTCAATTAGTCACAACTTTACCAAGACACATGACACAGTAGGTCTTATTATGAACTTGTTAGTAATTTTTGTTATAATGATAGTGATGTTCAAGTATCTTGCTAATACAACACATTTCCAAAAGAGTCCTTACTTTCGTTTAGCAGTAAATTCACTGTTTTATATCCCATGTTTAGCATATGACACAATCCGTAGTATAATGGGAGTGTTAGGTATTGAAGTTCCCTCACTACAAACAGTATCAAATAATGTAGTTACAGGTGCAAAAGGTGTAGCAGGTAAAGTATCTACTGTTGAGAAACCAGCAGGAAAAGATATGATGATGCTTACAACAATTATTGCCGTTTACCTTGCATATTTTATAGTCATACCATATTCATTAAACAAAGTAGCAAAACAGGGTGGAAATATAATACAACAAGAACCAATATCCTTGTCTTCTGTAAAAACATTAGGGACATACGATAAACTCAATGGCATTAGTGATAATACAAATGTTTCAGTACTTGGTCAATCAGGAGTATTTAACTACACCTACGCCATTTCTTTTTGGGTATTTTTAGAAAGTTCATCAACGACAGATAATTACTACACTGTATTGAACTTCAACGAGTTCCCTCACATTATGTGGAATCCTAAGAAGGCAACCATGATATTCACAACAAAAGACAATACAGTTGAAACGGATACAAAATCTAAAGATGATATTACAAAGAATGGGAATCGTATTTTATTAACTTTAGAATCTCTTGGAATGCAGAAATGGAACAATATCGTAATTAATTATGTAAATGGAACGCTCGATATATTTGTAAATGGTAACCTTATTCAGTCATCAAATGATGTTGTGCCTGAAATAAGTTATGGAAGTCTAACTACTGGTTCCCCTGAACTTAGGGGTAAGATATGCAACGTGGTCTATTTCAACTATAGTTTAGAAATGAAGAATATTCATTATTTATACAATTTAGTTAAGGACAGTAATCCACCAATTATTACTGATGCATATTTTGGAACTACGGAAAGAGTAAAATACGTCGCTAAGGATGTAAATCCTGCGTCCAAACTTATTATTCCTATTAATATTGAAACAGATATAGTGAATCGTGTAGAACAGACTGCAGACCAAGCAGTTGATAAGGTAGCACCTACATTTAAACCAGAACCTAAGAACAACTATCTCTCCTTAGCATGGTATTTTAATCAAAATGGCGATAATCATAATAGTGCATCACCAGAAGATAATATAATTCATGATGTAGAACTACCTACCCTTAAAACGCCCAATATTTCGGGTCAGATGTTGCCATCATCTCCTCCCATTGGTAATAAAACAGATATAACACGCTTATAACCTATCAAATATTTCCAATAAACGATGTTAGAATAAACATTCTAGTCACAAAAAAATATTTTCATATTGTATAGTCAATCATGAAAATCACTGAAGTGCTCATTGTTGTCGCAATCATCATTCTGGTGTATAGTTTAGTGAGATATGCAACTGCTGGCTCGCCAACCCAAACTACTTTAACAAGTGCCTTACAAATGCAGGATATTAAGGCATCTGATCTTTTAGGTAGTTCAACAACAGCTAGGTCGAACTACTCTATGTCTATGTGGTTCTATGTAGATGATTGGAACTATAACTACGGTGTTAATAAGCCACTTGCTGTGCGATACACTCCTGGTTCTGCTTCGACTGAACCGTTAGTGCCAGGACTTAAGGTGCTTACACCTTGTCCTGCAATTATATTGGGCGGAACTAATAATGTGCTTGATGTGTATCAAGCAGTTCTCCCACCTAATGCCGGAGCTATCCCTACTGGTTCTAATAGCAAGGTGTTAAATGGAGAAACAATCAGCCAATGCCAAGTATCAAATATCCCTATTCAAAAGTGGGTGAATCTTATCGTGTCTTTCTATGGTCGCACATGTGATATATATTTAGACGGTAAGTTGGTTAGAACATGTGTTATGGATGGTATTCCCAAGGTGAACAAGAACGCAGATATGTATATTACTCCTACTCTGGAAGCGAATAAGGGTTCATTTAAGGGATGGACTTCTAAGTTCCAGTATTTCCCAACTGCTATGAATCCCCAACAAGCTTACGATATCTACTTAGGAGGATTTGGTGGTGGCGGATGGTTCTCTAACTTATTAAGCACCGAAGTGAAAGTAACCTTTTCAAAGAATGGAAAAGTCGAATCTACTTATAGTGTATAAGTATGAATATTCAGTAATATTTTATCATAACGTACTGTACAAGTGTCAGTCGATATGATGAACAGTAGTACTACAAACACACCTAGTGGATATACACAATCTAACTCACTGGTAACTAAATTTGCATTTATACTGGTTGTCCTTCTTGTATTTATTGTGCTTTTGCAGTTGGGAATGAGACTTCTTACGTGGATGTTAGGGCCTAATGGATCGCCCAAATTATTTACTGGAATGATTCCAGGTAATGAAATGGTTGCATTTGACCAAGACCCGACATCTACTGGTTCTATGCCAGTTATCCGGTCTGATAACCAACGTGGAGGTATCGAGTTCACATGGAGTATCTGGTTGTTTATTAATAGCGAACGTGACCAATCTCAATATCGCCATATATTCTCTAAGGGTAATCCAGAACAATATGCAAAAAAATACACAAGTTTTGATGAGGTCGCTCCCAAAACAGGTATTATGTACCCCAACAACGCACCAGGTTTATATTTAGCACCAAACACAAATAGTTTATTATTGATAATGAACAGTTTTAATACAGTCGATGAAGAGATTGAGATTGATAATATTCCTCTTAACAAATGGTTCAATGTGATGATTCGTGTGAAGGGAAACAGTCTTGATATATTTATGAATGGAATTATTACCAAATCTAGACAGCTTGCCACTCCTCCCAAGCAAAATTATGACAAGGTATTTTTGCATCTCAACAGTGGCTTTAGTGGTTATTCATCTAATCTTTGGTACTGGAACTACACTCTTGGTACAAGCGCTATAACCAGTCTTGTGGATGCGGGACCTGACACTACCATTACTAGTGGTCCTACGCTAGATTTGTCATCTGACTATTTATCTAGCAAGTGGTATTTTGCTGGTGATGGTGATATGTTTAACCCAAGCAGTTAAATGGTATAAATGTATGTTTATAACCACGTTATCGTATGTTATTTTTTAGAGTAGTATAGTATTATGACTACTCTAGAAAACTCATTATATACAGAACCTACTCCGTCTTCAATCCCCGAACCTTTATATTTTCCACATACTGAGATCCAGCATAGATTTGATGAATCTGATGCACCAACGGAAGACGCCTCATTGTATTCAGCTAGATGGAGGGATCTAAGGAAGTTTGGAGGGACAGGTGACCCTACCCAAGGGAACACATGGTCACGCAAGTATAATTTTGTTTCGCTTCCTCTATTTCAAGATGCTGAAACTGCAAAACAGATTGAAAACCATAAAAAGGTTCTTAGTAATCCATCAAACGCCATAACATCATCCCGACGTAAACGCTATGTTGATATGGTGCAAGGTCGAAGTCGGTTTTCAAGCAAATATGCAACACAAAATAGTAAGGGAACCAACTACAATACTCATAATTTAATTCATGTAGATAGTTCAGGAGAAGTATTGAACACTAGTGATATTCTTCCTAGTAATATAGAGATTGGACCATTTCCACCAGTAGTTTCAATGGTTCCACTTATTTCTCAAGAGATGACAAATCCATTCCCACAAATAATCACACCAGTTACTGGTAGATTTATGCCACCACCTGATGTGATTATTCCTCCATCAGTTGAATATGGAGTAACGAATAAACCAAGTTTCCTTCTTAATGTTGTTGCAAGTAATCCTGACGTAATAGAGTCTGTTTCACAGCGTTATATTTTCAAATTAAATGGTAAGCAGAGTATCGCATCAAGTGAAAATGTGAATATCATAGAACAACACATCAAAAACTCTACACATGAGACATTTGATGAAAGAACCAATCTTTTTATTGATGAGAGGATGGAATATTACATATTACGCAGAGATAACCCACATCCTACATGGGATTCACCATCATGGACTCGTCACTATTTAACTCCCGAGGGCGCAATGAACCATTTTGGTCGTGGAAAATCTGGACCTATTATTCCAGGCATCGATATGACAGTAACAAAATGGATAGAGAATCCAGATGGAGTTATTATTATAGACTTTGTAGGAACGTTCCAATTTCATTATGGAAATACTGAGGGAACAGAAGGTTTTAGAATAATATATCAATAATACCAAAATACATTTTACATATTTATACCAATGAAGATTTAAAATGGCACGCCCGAAGGGCGTATAATTTCAAATTGTCAGTGGTATCTGACCGTTGCAAAATTAAAATGTCCCATTTTAATTCTTCAACGGTTTAATAATTTAAAATAGGAAACAATCCTATTTTAAATGAAATGGACGATAAAGTTATTATGTTTTCAGGGGTTACGTTGGCAGGAATCAAGGTTAGGATATACATCTCCCGACATACATTTAGTTGAGTCAGATACAGATACACAACTTCTGTATCCTTGTTCTTCGCCAATATAGCAATACCCAGGTCCTGATGATTTTGTTCCAGATGTAGCAGGTTCTGGATTTTGCCCACCTTGTTGCGTTTGAGAGGTTGCACTGTTCAGAGCGGTCTGCATACTGTTTTCTTGAACTGGACGCTCAGGAGCGTTTGACCCCGCATTCTCCACCGATGTTGCATCTATTTTCTTCTTATTCTGTTGAGACACAACTGCTCCCTTCGTATCTTGGTTACTATTGTTGGTTCCCGAAACAATATCGTGAGGAACTGCTGCACCAGTTTTGACTGTTCCCGCTGCAACATCAACCGCACCCTTAGCGCCAGTAGCAGTATTATCAGTAAACTTATTCACGAACCATGAAAAATAACCCGTTACATCTTGAATCATAGGCATAATATTCTTAGCAATACTTTCTGTTCCGTCGCCTAAATAAGCAAAGACATTAATTCCTATAATGGCAAGTGTGATTACTAGAGTTACACCTATAAAAATGGGCGATCGTAAAAAAGAACTTTCTCCTTCACCATCAAGCATACTTTCAGAGCTTCCAAACCTAGATGGAATGCTACTTGCTGTATCAGGTGCGGATATACCCAATGAACTTGTTGTCGATGGAGTTGCAAAGGACGTATTCATGCTATTAGTAGTGTCCATGTTCCGGTGTCTATGTACTTCGCATACAAAATATATTGATATATTCTCCGAGGAATAATGGATAAACTCATGGTGCGCTACGTGTGGTTCCATGAGTCTTTTCAAAAATAGAAATGATACGCATTTTATCTATAGATGTGTCTGCATCTACTTTAGCAGTGACATCATTTTTTTCAGATGATGACTCCATAGACTCAGATGCAACGTTTCGCACATGTGTAAAAACTTTATCAACTTGCATCATTGCGCATTCAAGACGTGTCTTATCTCGTATCATTGGGATGTGTTCTGCTGTTCCAGGAGGACAAACAGTTAATAATGCTACCGCAAAATAGATAAGACATTTACGTCGTGTATTGGAAGTTTCTGTATATCGTAATGCAAACATTCGAAGAAGTGAACTTATCACTTTAATAATAATATTACTTTGTCGTTCATTAGCCTCATTTTGAATAGCATCCCATATAAGCCAAACGATATTTCGTTGATACTTGGAATCAACAAAATCGTGCTCACGCTTTTGGATATGACAAGGCTGTTTTCGTTTTTTACATAGTTTGGCATAGTCTAATAACCACTCTACCCAATAATTTGCTCGAGTAGTGCTAGATACTTTAGATGTCAAACATAACTGTAGTTCATTTATAGTAACCATTAATTCACGTGGATCTTCAGGTTTTATAATTTTTTCGGCTCTAGAAAAGTCGGATGCAGTTAAATTATTTTTCAAGGTGACTAATTCAAAATCTCCCTCAGGAACACTTGCATAGTTTAAAACAAACTTTTTATCAGATTGGCAAAGTGTAATTACAATCTCACATATCATATGTCTAAATGCAGGTTCATTACGAAAATCTAGTTGCTCTTGTGCGCTTGATGCATTATTCATATTCTCTTTGAACTTTGACATTTTTGTATTAATATAAATCGCCAGTTTGGGATTAGCTATATGCACATACTTGCCATAAAAAAGGAATATCGTATCCCATATTTCTGCATAATGTCCAGAACAAATAAGTTCTGCTGTCCAATAACATGCGTCTTCCACTTTAGACGAAACCATTGATTCTAGCATTTTTTTCATTGCTTGAACCGTCTTATATCCAGAAAATGTCATCTTAATAAACGTTCCAATAGGACGTTTGTCATCTATAAAGGTAGTAGTTAACATAGATGTAGCAGAAGTCGTCATTTAATAATTGTAATTAGGGTATATGTACCTCTTGAGTAAAAAAAATAGCAGTACAATACATATTAGACATATATATTCAGAATGACATCGTCTTCAAAACAAATTTATTCATGGTACCGTGGGATTCATAATATGAGCACATGGGGTAAGATATTTATTATTCTTGGACTATCTCTTCTTCTTGTTCGATTGTATCGCCGTCGCGCTGGAAAAACCATATCGGAAGGTTTTACGGGTTCCCCACAAATAGTGGAAGGACCTCAGATTTATGATGATTTTTATGCAAATATTTATGATGATTTGACATACTATCAAAAGAAAAATGAACTTGAAATGGGAAGTATTAACAGAACTGCTTCGGTAGATAAAGATAGTGTTGTTCTTGATATTGGCTCAGGAACAGGACATCATGTAGAACAACTGAAAGAAATTGGTGCGGGAAATGCTATGGGTATAGATAAATCACAATCAATGATTAATATTTCTCAAAAGAATTATCCGACAAATAAATATGTTTTAGGCGATGCCATGCAGCGATCTATGTTTAGGCAAAACACCTTTAGCCATATCACTCTTTTTTACTTTACTGTATACTACTTCCAAGATAAGGCTTCACTCTTTGCTAACTGTTTAGCATGGCTAAAGCCTGGTGGTTCATTGGTTGTTCATCTGGTAGATAGAGAGATGTTTGACCCTATCCTTCCTCCAGCAAATCCATTACTTATGGTGTCTCCTCAGCGCTATGCAAAAAAACGTATTACCACAAGCAAAGTAACATTTGATACTTTTAAATACGATGCAAACTTTGAACTTTTAGATGATAAAAATGAAGCAACCTTTGTAGAAAAGTTTTCAGGAAAGGATGATGGGAAGATGTTTAGAAAAAACAAACATGACATGTATATGGAGGATGTAGATACAATCGAAGCCGTTGCGATTCGGGCAGGATTTATACTGAAAAGTAAATTAGATATGGTTAAGGCGGAATATGAATATCAGTATTTGTATGTATTTCAAAAACCCGAATAGAAACTTAACCGTTGCGTAATATTTTGTGTACATAGTATATAATGTCTGCCCCTCAAGGTTTCAGTCCCAGTGATAACTATGCCCCTGCTATGGAAGGAGGTAAGAGACGCCGCTCTAGAAAGCACAGCCGCAAGGGCCGCAAGAGCCACAAGAAGAGCAAGAAGAGCCGTAAGGGCCGCAAGAGCCGCAAGAGCCGCAGATGCCGCAAGTAAATAAGCCTTTAGCATTATAAACCGAGCGTTTCGACTTTAATTGTCACGTATGTCGGATATAATTATATACATTTCGCATATAGCGAAATGCATATAACATCAAACACGTTAGTTTAAACAATCCAATTGTCTCTCTTCAGTACAGTTACTATACTCTTATTTGATTCTGACATGGATTGGAACCAGTTCATTCCACATACAGAGTATGTTGTTTATACAATACTTATAACCACAATATTACTTGTTCTCTCTTGGATTGTTATTAAAATACGATACAAGTTCTGGGCATCCCAACCTGTATTTCATATATACGATCTTAAATATTACATATCACCTCCAGGTATTATTAGCACATCTATTCCTGAAAAAACAAAGTTCTTTCACCCAGATATCCAATTTAACGAAATAAATAACACTAGTAATCTATCTACATTTTGCATATTTATTCGACGACATTATATGCGTAATGGTGCAAATAGATATGTCCCTCAAGAATCACATATTATACCATATTTTGGTGGTCACTCGCATAAATGTTACATAAGCGTTCTTAATTCCACTGAAAGTCTGGTTGCCACAAATACTCAAAAAATTATATTACGTCCTACCGTAATTGCATGTATGACATCACGTCCTATGATATGTAATCTTGAAAACCCACAAGGAACTCGAGATACATTCGCATGCAATTACGTAGATTATCTTTGCATAGATGATAAAAAACGTGGAGAAGGTCTTGCTGCAAAAGTCATCTATACACATGAATATAATGTCCAACGCTGTAAAGGAATGCCTATTATATCTGTTTTTAAACGAGAAGGAACATCCAAAGGGATTGTACCTATTTGTGCATATCAAATGGAAGGGTTCGATATGTGTGCGTGGCGACCCATGCCACCATTACCCGCAAATACAGGCAAAGTAGTACAATGCACTCCAGCAAGTCTTTATATCGCATCGGAATTTATTCGAAGTCGTGCAAAGACTGATTTCCAATTATATCTAGGAGTGGGGGATGGAAACATATCAGAACTTATACGCACCGGTAATATATACTTGTATATCTACATAAATCAGCGGGGAACAATTGCAAGCATTTACTTCTTTCGTCATACTTGTACATGGCTTAGCGAACAAGAAGAAATACTTAGTTGCGTTGCATCTATACGCGGAGATACTGAACAAAAACTATTTATTCACGCATTTAAATCCGCGGTGACTGACCTAGTGCGCTCACAAAAAAAACAACATAGATACACTATGCTATTGATGGAAAATATTGCAAACAATGATATTCTTATAGAAAGTCTTAAAGAACGTACTGCATCTAGCCTACAAGAGCCTGCAGCTTATTTTTTTTATAACTTTGCATACCGTTCTTTTCATGCAAACAAATGTCTAATTATTAACTAATAATACTTCACTACATATGATGTCATGATTTCATGACATAATACATTAATTATTACTATTTATAATTCAATGATTACTTATTGCTAAATGTTTTCTACTTTATCATTCTAACGAGTGTATTTTCCTAAACGGGTAAAGGAATCTACAATAAAAATAACAAACACTCCAAGAAGGAAGTATAAAATAATTTCTTCTGTAACATGTGATGTCTTATCATCTTGTTGTTCCTCTAAAAGATGAATCACATGGTTTAATTTTTCTAAAATAGGATCACTACCACGACCTCCAGTAACCATACCTCCTCCTTGAGCACCCATGGGTCCAGTAAGTTGATCAGTTTCTATACCATGACCATAGATTTGAGAATAATCAGGCATATACTGACGATATTTATCCATATCCGGAGTATTTCCAGAATAAGGTTGTGATGAATGACTATCTCCATTATCCATTAAATAAGAACGTCCCAAAGGGTCTGTATCTACTTCTTCACCACCACGCATTGGAGTAGGAGGAGCAATAGGTTCAAACTCTCCTAATTCTTCATCAGTTGAAGGTGTCGTATCATGAATATTCATAAGAACATTATTAATGTTATCAGCTGATATTTTGGGTGCCGCTCCCTTTTCCCCGCGGTTTTTTACAGTCCTATTAGAACTATTCTTCCGACGTAGAGCATTACTTCCTTTTATAGGGACTGATGGCTCGTCGGTCTCAAATGGTGCTGCATTTATGGCTAAAGACATTCTCTTACTAAAAATTAAGATAATAAAATCAACAGCCAACGGCGTTGTACTTAGTTTCAGATTCTCTTATTGAACAGTTAATACATGCTTTTTTTGATTATCCTTAGACAGGGTCTTTGCTTTTTCTAATACTTTAAGTGCCGACTGAAGTTCTTGTTCAGAAATTACTCCATCATTATTTGTATCAATAGCAGTTTTTATCATACGATACTTTTCTGGAACAATACAAAACCTACTATCTTCATTAAATAAATATTCAGAGAGAACCGTAAATACTGCGGTTAAAATGAGAGAGGTATAAATGTCACGCGTACCCATCCAAGCCATAGAAAATATAAATAATTGTTTACTGGCACCATGTTTCAAGTACTCTTGGGTAGAATTACTAAAATTTACACTTACAACCTTTGCACCCAGATTCAACGTAATCATAACTATACCTGCAAAATATTTACTAGAATTCAAACTGGTAATATTTTCATGCATAAGAAACCCTAATTGCGTTAGATAACCAGTTACCGTTCCTGTTTTAAGTTTGTTACCTAATGATTCTACTCCACCACCAAAAAATAATGATGCAGCAGCAGTCTGTTCAGCTTCTTTATTTTTATCTTTATTTCGTACCATTGTACTATATACTAAGGTACCAAAAAAATGTATTTTATAGTTCATCATCAGAATCATTATGGTGTTCATTGTCGCTTAATCCTGTAAGGCTTAATATACCATCCATCTTAGTAGATGTAAAACTCTCAACTCCGCCTGCCATCTTTCTCGCTTTTCGTATAGCGCGGTTCTTAGTTGCTCGAGCAGCATCCATCATTCCTTTGAGTTTAAATCCCTCTACGGTATTAGGTGCATGAACAATTGCCATTGTCTGATTACCAACCATACCCGTTATGACAGCAAATAATGTGATTAAGAGTAAAAACACTCCGTTATACATATTCATTCTTTCTTTCACCATTTCTACGGACTATTAATGTATAATGTGATAATATTTCTCTCTAGTGATGATTATTCAATGGTGTAAGGTTAAGTGATTCATCTGGATCAATAGATGATTGTGATGCCCAAGAGTCATCTAAATTTGCCATTTCTAATTCATGAACTTCGTTTGCAAGAGGTATTGGTTCAATATCATCTACATAAAACGGCTCATCATCGCGTGAAATAGATTCCCTAGTCGTCTCACCTTCATCATAAGAATCGTCGCCATCCGCACCCGCTCGCTTGCGAGATCGTCTATTCCTTTTCTTGGGTTTGGATTTTCTTGTTTTTCGTTTTCCACCAAAATGTTCTGTTATTATTTTGTGAGTTAAATCTCCAGGCATTTTTTTACTATCCATAACACGTCCAACATTTAACCTATTCTGTTGTCTTTCAAAATGTTTTGGCAATGTTTCTTTGACAATATATTGTTTTAATAATTTTTCTATTTCTATGTATGGGACTTTACGCTGGTCGTGATATGTTGCGCGAAGTGCACTTGCCCATGAGAGTGCCGTGGAGCCATTAGTACTCTTCGCATTCACATCAGCTCCATTCTCTAGTAATATTCTCACGACTTCTGGCTTTGCATCATAACTACTTGACATAATTAGAGCCGTCTCGTCATGATTATTCTTCGCATTCACATCAGCACCAGCAGCCAGTAGAATTGTCACTATTTCACTTTCATTTGACCTCATGAGTGCCGTAAAGCCATGAATATCCTTCGCATTCACATCAGCTCCATTCTGCAGTAGATAATTCACCATTTCTGGGTGTGCATATCTACTTGCCCACATGAGAGCCGTATTGCCCACCTGATATCTAACATTAGTCATCATCGCATTCACATCAGCTCCTTGATCTAAAGCTTCTCTAGCTTTGTCCAAATTATTATCTTTAACTGCTTTGAAAAGATTATCTTCTTGTTCTCCACCTCCTCTCTGTCTTTTTGAACGAGTTTTTCGTGTTTTTCTTTTGGATTTTTTTCCACCAAGGTTGCGATGATTCTTACGAGTCTTTCTTTTCCCTCCAAAAAACTTTGATATTGATGTTGCAACATCTCTTTTTGCTACTGGAACTAAATCTCTTTCATCTTCTGGGTTTTTCTTTCCAGTGTCTACTTTTGCCTTTCCAGTTACTAA
>Ga0315315_10003236_pt1 | contig 14963 bp, 13 predicted proteins | sample M140m3416metaG_FD_203699 | JGI IMG/M metagenome (GOLD analysis project Ga0315315, IMG submission 203699) | Ammonia-oxidizing marine archaeal communities from Monterey Bay, California, United States - M1 40m 3416 | ecosystem: Environmental > Aquatic > Marine > Intertidal zone | place: USA...
ACTGGCGGCAAAGGTTGAAAGGGGCCGCAGTTGTGCGTACCTTTACGACCTGGATTCTGGGAGCGAAGAGTGGGAAGACGCTGGCTGCTGAGCGCGGTTCTAACGGTAGGCCTTGGCCTGTCGGATGCACACGCCTATCCTGCTGAGCACCTCACAGAGGCGCGAGCCGCTCTCCTCAGTGAGGATAAGCGCGCGGCAAGCAAAGCACTGGAGGCCACGCGTGATGCCTTTTCCTCGTCAGAGGGAGTGGCTGCCGACGACGTCTTGGCAACCTACTGGGTTTACACAGGCCTGCTGGCTCACATGAAGAACAAGTCAGATGCCGCGATGGATGCCTTTCGAGAGGCGCTGGTCGTGGACCCTCGGTACGCATGGGACACAGAGATGCTCGACGACCGTGAGATCCGGAAGTTGTTTGAGGCGCTCCGTGGAGAGGTAGAGGGGCGAGCAGTCATCTCCCCACGTGTGCCAGAGAAGACAGGCTGTGCTCAGGTCTACATCGATGGTAGCCGTGTGCGCGCTGGTGATTCGGTAGGTGTCGGTGAGCGTCTGGGTCAGATTCAGTGTCCACATGGCGACGTGTATGGACTGTGGACCCAGCTTGATGAGGAAGAACCCATCGACTGGCTAGGACTCTGCCCATACCCAGTCGACACGAGCATTGATGCTGACGCGAACACTGAGGCGGAAGATGAGTTTGCGAACGTGGGTCCGAGCTTCGGGAAGGAAGAGGAGTCTGGTTCCAACCCATGCCTGGATATCATGGCTACACCGCCACCTGCTGTGGTGGAGACCTCTGAACCTACGAAGAAGAAAGATGGATCATCACCGCTGGCAATGTTTGGCGCTGACACCTGGTCTACCCCACGGTTGGTGACGATCGGAACCGGGGGCGCCTTGATTGTTGCTGGTGTGGTGGTTCACTTCACCGCGGTTCAGCCAGCCTATGACATGGTCGAGTGGGGGCGCAGAAATCCAACAGGCCTCACGCGGTATCAGGCTGATATCCTCAGCGATCGCTTTCGCTCACGGCGGGCGCTGTCGTGGAGTATGACAGGTGCCGGGGTTGCAGCGACAGCCGTCGGGCTCTTCGTTCTCAAGCCCAAGAAGACCGGCGTGCAGCCCGTTCTGTTTCCCGGTGGCGGTGGTCTCCAAGGACGCTTCTGATCATTCAGAAGCGAGAGCCGACGTACATCGTCATGTAGGGACCACCGAGGTTCAGCTCGCCCACTGAGATTGGATCATTGGCGCTGTTGTTGTCATTGAACCGAAGCTTCAAGAGGTTGGTATAGCCGGCCTCAAAGCCCACGTTGATACGGACCTGATCCTGTGAGAGGAATGCGACGGTGTACTCAAGACCGCCTGCGATCTCGAAGCCACCAGCCAGTGCAGAGTAGCGCTTGGAGACTTCATCTCCCTCGTTCTCAATGTCTTCATCCATGCGCAGCGAGGCGTGACCGAGGTTCGCCTTGAGCGTTGTTGTTGGAATCAGTCGGCGGCGCCACTTCCAGCGGTAGCGTGCACCCAGCTGGTACTGAGTCACTGTGGTGGCGAGATTGAAGCCCAGGTCACTGTCCTGGCCGTCAATACCGGTAGGCACGGTGATCATGCTTCCAGCTTTGCCGGTGTTGAAGCCCATGATGACGCTCAGGTTATCCGCGAGCACCATGCCGACAGTGAGCCCTGTACTGGTGTGTATTGGGGTTGCGCTGACCTTCTCCCAGCGTGGGTCCCGCTCTCGCTGGAGGCTGGAGTTGACCGATACCTCAAACTGCTGCGCGCTCGCAGGTGTCGCGACGCATAGAAGTGATGTGAGTATGTTTCCAAGCATGGTCTTACTCCGTGTCCCGGCGGGGGAGTCTGTCTTCGCTGAAGAAGTCGGCAGTAGCAAAACCGCCTGTGGTCTGGAGGTCCCCAGTCGATGGGTCTAAGAAGCTGATCTGTCCAAGCGCCGATCTGTGAGCGATGGTAAATCCACCGGTCGGGCTGGAGCTTATTCCTACCGGAGCAGAGGGAAGCTCTATGGTTGTGTATTGACCAGGCTCTTCGAGGTTGACCTGTATGAGTTCTTCCACCCCGTCTAAGAGCAGCAGCGCATACTCAGCATCAGAGTGGGCCACCACCGCGAGGCCGACGGGCTCAGACTCGAGGACGAGGCTTACAATGCCGTCGCCGCGCAGATCAGCGACCGCAAGGCCCCAGCGAGAACGCTGGAAGCCGTCGAGCCCACCATCATCCCACTCAGCCTGAGGCCGGAGTGCAGCGACTGCATAGTCTCCGCTCGGGCTCAGCTTCAGGGATGAGACGGGGTTCTGGGTCACATACTCAGTGCTCTGCAGGTCCGTCAGGTCAATCTTCACGATGTCATGACTAGAGTTGTCTGCTGTGTTGTAGATGACGGCGACGGCGTCCTGAATGACAATGTCGGTGGCTGGCTCATCCAAGTCGAGCGTCTGTCGCTCGATGAAGTCATGCTCGACAATCACATCGGCTGCAGCACGATTTCCGTAGACAAGAACTGTGCGTCCAGTCTCTGGGTCGGTCGCCATGTCGCTGGGAATCCCCGTGAGTGCCTCCATGTCGATGCTCACGATCTCGAGGTCAAGCTTGTAGAGGTCTGAGCTCCCTTCAATCGTGATGAGCACGTAGCGGTCATCTGGGCTGAGTACGGCGGCAGAAGGGTCGATCTCGATGTCTGCATCGAGGGTAAGCGGGTACTCGATCTGGACGTCTCGGGTCTCCATATCGATGACCATGACCTGCGACCGAGACATGATGACTGCTCGGTTACCGTTCTTGGTGAACAGGATGTTCCGTGGCATGAAGCCGATGCTGAGCGACTCTGTTTCCCCAGTCTCGAGATCGAGAAACATGACCTCTGTCAGGTCGACAACAGGTCCGGTGACGACATGACTCTCGATAGAGTCATCCATATAGACAATGGCTGTGTTTCCATCAGGAGTGAAGGCCATCCCATTCATGTGCGCGGGCACCGAAGAAACAGCTTTGCGCTCACCCTCATTGACGATCGCCATCTCAGCGTCCCAGTACAGGGCGTCATCGGGGCAGTCTTCAACGAGGACGATGTTGCTGGATGAGTCTTCACAGACAGGCCACTGAACGTGAACCATCAACCTGTCATGGTTGGAGTCTGGCTTGATGGAGATTGGGCGTCCGCCATCAAGGTCGACCGTGTCCCAGTTGTCGTCTGTCCCGATCCTGACCAGGCGACCTGCGCGTGGAAGCATGGCGTATACACCATCATCCAGGGTCACAGTGCTCGGATCCCAGAGGGCGTCGTCGAGGTGAACGGTTTGATTCTGCGGCCACTGGTCGCAGCCGAAGATCATTAGAGAGAGGAGTGGAATCAGTCGCATGCTGCTGTCACTGCTCGATGTTGGCGTTGAGTTCAAAGCCGGTGATGGTCTGAAGATCGCCATCACTCGGGTGGAAGAAGCTAATTCGGCCGAGATGGTGCTCTTGGCTGATGTAAGCGGTGTCTGTATCCAAGAGGGTACCAAGGTGGACTGGGCTGCTCTTGAGCTGGATCTCGTCGTGAATCAAGGTCTCAAAGTTGAGGACCTCGAGGTAGGGCTGGTCATCCATAATGAAGAAGCCTGTGCTGCCGTCTGGCGTGTTCGCAAACTCGCTGGGCTCGGCGGGGAGGGCCAAGGCCGTACTGAAGAAGCTCACCAGGTCAACAAGGGAGAGTGCAGGCCTGTTGTAGTAGGGAGAGTCGTAGTCGACATCGGTGCCGTTATCGGTGCTGTGCGCAATGATTGCGGTCCCTCCTGTGGGGCTGATTCCCATGCTCGTTACCGGCTTGACGAGGTCGCGAAGGACGACTTCGTCTGTGCTGCGCTCCCAGCTGGCGAACAGGCTCTCTCCACTCGCGGTGCTGAACAGCAAGCCGTGAGAGTTGTCGGGGCTCAGCAAGACGGAGCCAAACAGTGCCTCGTCAGGAAGGGGCAGGATGGTCTGGCCGGTGAAGGGGTCTTCCAGGTTGTAGACCCAGAGCTCGTTAGAGCCTCGAGCGACGGCGACGATCTCTGTGCCGTCGGGTGTGATGTCGAGGTCGGTTGGATTGTCGCCGACATCGAGGCTTGAGGTGGTCAACAGGTCCAGGTCTACGTGGACCAAGCTTGAAGCACCGAACTGGCGAACGATGGCTGTTTTACCGTCGGGTGCGAGCACGACTTCCTCGGCCAGCGGCGGACTCACAAGATCATCTGTAATCTGGATGTGTTCTGGGCTTGGCTCATCTGCAGTGAGGTCAATCTTGCTGAGGTAGCTGTCGCTGACGACGACAGCCACACTGCCCGTCGCGTTGAACTGAACAGCATGCGGGTTGGCCCCCACGACCATGGGGAAGTGCTCCAAGGTCTCAATATTGACCACGCTGATGTCGTTGTAGGACTGTGCGCCGCCGTTGTGGTGGGCACCCTCGTCCGAGTCTTGGTCGAAGAAGCAGACGACCCATACACCGTCGGGAGACATCACCATTTCGTTGCGACCTGCGCGTACAGCGACCGTCTGGATCTCGAGCGTATCGGTGTCGATGATGCTGAGGTCGTTGGAGTCGAGGTTGAAGCTGACTGCTGTGCGGTTGTCAGGGGTGATGGCGATGTGGGTGGGGTTGTCACCCACCTCGGCTGTGATCACGGTCAGTCCAGGGACTGCAATGCGTGTCACGGTGTTCCGCTCGGGGTTGGCAACAAAGACGTACTCAGGTGTGGTCGCTGGCTTTAGACCGAGCAGGTCGTCTTCGACCTCGGGCTCGTAGTCATCTGCACTTTCGCTCTCACCACCATTATCGGAGCGCGGAGCAAGCATGTCTCCGGCATCATCCGCATACAGTGCATCACCTGCGGACTCTGAGATCTTGTCATCAGCAGAACATCCAGTGAGGACGATTAGTGCTGCGGTGTAGCTGAGGGGACTCTTCATGTTTTCTCCGAGGGCTGCTTGGGTCACAGTATTGCAACGACCATGCCAACCCGCCTGAACAGTGTGCATCGCCTGATCGCAGACAGCTTAGTCACTTATCCGAAGACCAAACAGCGACATTTATGTCTTGATCCATGTTTGACCAAAAACGAAGAGGCCGCTGGGATTTCCCAACGGCCTCTTGAGGTGGTGCGGAAGGGGGGACTTGAACCCCCACAGCCAAGCGGCCACTAGAACCTGAATCTAGCGCGTCTACCAATTCCGCCACTTCCGCTCGGCGCGTCAGTTATTCCGATGGGCTGGGGTGTCAAGTCACTGTGGCGCGCCAATTCGGTACACCCGATGTGTGGGTGTCCGGAAGAGCAGGTCAGCGCCCATCAGGAGTGCGTGGTTAAGATTATCAATTGGATCGATGAATTCGGACGAGAATGTACTTCGGTCGAGAAAAAAGTAGCTCGACGGCAGGAAGGTCACGTGCCTGACCAGTACATGGGTGGCGCCAGTCTCACGCAGGGCGTCGAGTTCACGACCTGTGTTGGCCAGGAGGAAGTGTCTGGTTGGCACATGATCTTCGACACTCCCGAGTAGCTGTGCGCGATCGATATCCGCAGAGCTCCAGGCAAACAGCATGGCAATACGGGCATCACTGGGAAGGCTCTGATTACAGAAATCGATGGCTGACTGGCCAGCGAGTTTTCTTCCGTTGTGGGCTTGCTGAAGGTGTGTGATTACGCCCTCGCTGCCGACGCCAGTACCCAATGCTAAGCCGGCCCAGAGTGCAAGCTTTCGGAGCCTTGTACTTGCTACGGGAGCAGCCAATGCTGCGCCGGTGAGTGCGAGCAGCGGCAGAGTGGGAATCAAGTATCTCAGCCAATGAGGGCCCGAGGCCCAGCCGCATAGTCCGAGGGCGCAGGCCAGTAGCCATGGGCGGTATCTCTGGCTGCGCCAAGCGAGTGGTGCGAGTCCGAGCAGCATCAATGTATACGGATGAATGCGGCCGAGGAATCTGTATGAGTCTGTCTCAGCCTCGAAGATCATTCGCCATGGTAGCCAGAGAAAGTCCATGGTTGTGCGGCCTGCACCGTACTTGGCGAGGTACTGAAACGTCACCTGAGGATCCGGCCATCCCATAAATGGAAAGAGTGCGTGATGACCCTCCATGATGTTCCGCAGCCACCACGGGGCTACCGCAGCGAGTGCAAGGCATGAGACCTTCAGCCGCGTCGGCCAGCCACCTGCTGCACACAGAAGGATTCCCAGGAGCGGCGCTGCTGCTGTGTACTTGATGCTGAGGGCCAGGGCTCCCGCGATGGCGCCTGGACGAATGTCACCTCGACGGGCTGCGTCCATGGCCAGAAGGACTGCGAGGGCCGCTGGGATGTCGCTCGCCGCTTGTCCGATGCTGGTGAAAAAGGTCATCGATGTGACGAGTACAGCCGCGGCAAGCAGCCCCACATGGGTGCTGTCGAAGTGTGCCCGTCCAAGCTGGACCACAAAGGCCAGGGTGGCCACAGATAGCGCCCAGTGGAGACCTGCAGCCGCGCCTTCTACCCCTGAGCTGAGCACGAAAGTATAGGCCAGCTGTAGGGTGAGTGGACGGCTCCCGTTGGGGTGAAGGACGCCGCCGACAAGGCCATTCTCCATCAGCATCTGCAGCGGCAGGCCAACGTGGAGGTAGCGTTCATCTGCACCGATGATCGGTCCCATGACGTCGAGTATGCCTGGTGCCAAGGCGACGGTGGCGAGCATCAGTCCGCCGGCGACGCCGATGGGCAGACTGAGTCGCCGGCCAAGGAGCCCCAGCAGTGAGATCGTCAACACAGCGGCACAGGTCGTCGGCGTGAGGAGACCCAAGAGGCCTATTGGTAGCCCCAAGAGACCCCAGCTGAGGATGCCCGCACCTATAGCGTGAGCCCAGGCTGTGGGGCTGCGCCGAGTGTTCTCGGTCAGGAGCCATTGGCCTGCTCCGGCTGCACCGAGCAGTGTGATGAAACCCAAGGCAATCGAAGTCACTGTTTTGCCGAGGTCAGGACTGAGAAGACGCGACCATTCTCACGGAAAATGAGCGTGTCTCGCCATCGCTGAGGGTGTGTTTGGTGCCCGGGCCGTGTCACTTCAGCACCATCCGAGCAGGCGATATCAATGTCTTTGGTGCCGCGAGTCTCCCAGCAGACCAGTGCGCCGTAAAGAGAGGGCGTTGCATTGAAGCCCGTGCTCGCATCGATGACCTGTTGCTCACCTGATGTTGTGTTCCAGAGCTTGATCTGTCCGCTGCTGACCCATGCAAGCCAGTCTCCACTGCTCACAGGATGGTGTTGATCGCCAGGACCGACATCGAGCGGCCTCGGAAGGCCGGTGTCATCTGGGCGCCACCACAGATCCGCGTCATCACCGGGTCCGTCGGCGACCCATGCGAGCCCTGCAGGGGTGCTGGCTGAACCTGTGCCCGCCCGGGCTGGAATGCTCACAGCCTGTGCTCTCGGCCAGGTGTGTGGTTCATTGAGAGTCTCTCTCTCGCCCGTCACCATGTGGATGCGCTCGGTCGGCCGTCTACGCTTGTCACAGACAACCAGCCAGTCTCCCGCGAGTCTGGGGTAGCGATGATCAGCACATGGCGCTGACGCTGTGTAGAGAACTGTAGGTGGCTCAGCTTGAGACATCCCAAGCATCAGGCTGATTAGCACGAGACTCAGGGGGTTTCAGACTCATCGCCGAGCGCATATCCACAGCAGTTCACGATGTGCGTGACGGTCTGAGAGGACTCAGCGCCGGTGCAGTCGACTGCAGTGAGCCGAAAGCGGTACTCGTTCTCGTCACAAGTGTCAGGTGCAGAGGGCTCCGCTCCCGAGAGGACCACAGAGGTCTCTAGGTTGTTTGGGCTGTGGATGGCTGCGGCGCCGGCCTCAACCGTCCAGGTGTAGCTGACAGTGTCGTTGTCCGGGTCGTTAATCAGCGCGTCGGATCCGATCACAATGGTCTGTGCTTCGCAGCGGGCACAGATGTAGGAGTAGGCGGCCTCTTCGCAGATGGCCTCGCCACCGTCAAAGGTCTGTGTGACCCCAGGGTTGACTGCAGGCGGTGTGTTGTACTCGCGCTCATCAGCTGTGATGGTGAGCTCATCGGGTACGGACCAGCCAGAGCCATCGTGAACAGAGAGCGACACCACGTACTCGCCGTCGACGTCAGGGTAGAAGTTGGTCACCTCGGACTCGCGGTCACTGAAGGTGTCTACAGTGGCAGAAGAGTCCGCAGGGCGGGCCTCGAGATCCCACAGATAGGTCAGCGCCTCGCCATTTGGATCGTGAGAGCCTGAGCCGTCAAGCGCGATCCGTGTGCAGTCCTCGCTGACGATGTCATCGCCAGCTTCAGCAATAGGTGCATCGGATGCACTGGCTGTGACCCTCACTACGGTGGTGTCGGGGCTGGACTCTTCAAGTCCGTTGTTGACCACAAGTGCAACCAGATACATCCCGCTGACGTCAGGAGTGAAGCTGGTGACAGCGCTGTCGGCGCCGTCGATCCCTGTCAGGGCGCTCAGCGGTGGTACTTGTGCGAAGGTCCAGGCGTAGGTCAGTTCACGGTCACGCTTGTCTGTAGAGCCAGAACCATCAAGGTTGACCAAGGTGTCAACTGCACCGGCTTGATCTGGGCCAGCCTCCGCCACCGGCGCTTCTCCCGAGTTGATGGTCACAGTCATTCGGTCGGGCACTGAGGAAGTGCCCAGGCCATCAGTCACGATGAGTGAGATGATGAAGGTACCTTCAGAGTCTGGCGTAAATGTTGTCGCTGGGTCATTGACGTCATTGGCTGAGAAGGCCGCGTCGTCATCCATGAGTACACTGGACTCAGGCACTGCATCAAAGGCCCAATGGTAGGTCATGGGATCGCCGTCAGGGTCGTATGAACCTGAGGCGGTGAGCATGACGGGTGCATTCGTTGCCAGCAGCTGGTTTGCACCAGCCTCTGCGATTGGCGCCTGATTCCCGCTCTCGTCATCCTTGTCGGATCCGCAGGCAGGGGTCAGGAGCAGGGCCGCAACGAGCCCGCTCAGAGCGATGCATCGATTGCTAGGGGATTTCTGGCAGAACATAAATGCCCCTACAGATGTGAGTGAGTGTGATTCGGTCTTCATCAGTCAAGCTACAGTCGTTTACATCGAGCTGAAGTTCATACTCAGTCTCGGTGTCGACCTCGTATTCTGCTGGTGTTCCGGGGAGGATGACGTTGGTGACTGCTGTACTGGTTCCAGTCCAGTCGAGGGTTCCACCGGTCTCTGCCCAGGTGTACTGCAGGGTGTCACCATCAGGGTCGGTCGAGGCCGTGCCATCCATCTCATGCATGGTCTGTGGGCAGTCCTCGCAGGTCCAGACGTAAGATGATGTACTGCAGAGTCCCTCGACGACGACGGTCTGGTCGCCGCCGGCATTTGCTGTCGGGCTGTTGTTGCCGTCAGCATTGCCGACGATGTAGGTGACCACATCTGGGCTCGATGTCTGGAGTGCATCAGAGACCTGAAGCTGGAAGGTCCATGCGCCGGGGAGATCCCAGGTGAAGAAGGGAGAGACTGAGGCTGGGTCGCTGAAGCCGTAGACGTCGGCATCTGCACCTACAGGAGCACTCACCACTGACCAGGCGTAGGTGATGCGGTCACCGTCGGGGTCGTAGCTCTCCCAGCCGCTCACGGAGAAGGGGTTGCTTGTGCAGGGTGGCAACGTTCCACCTGTGCCAGCCTCGGCGACGGGTGCGCGATTGTCCGAGCGCACGTCGATGGTGCAGTAGTCGGGCTCTGACCACTGAAGACCGTCATCGACGACGAGACTCATGACGTACAGGCCCTGACAGTCAGGGATGATCGCTGGAGTTGCAGTACCCTGATCGTAGATGTTGCTGGTGCTCACTGTGGAGCATTCCGGCACGGATGAGACGCCCCAGCTGTACGCGAGGCGAGCGCCCTCAGGATCACTCGAGTCTTCACCATTGAGTCGGGCACTCTGGCCGACGGTGCCGTATGCATCCTCACCGCAGTCAGCGGTGGGTGGGAGGTCGTCGGATGAGATTGTGATCACGACGAAGTCTGGGTCGCTGGCTGTTTTCGGGTCTGCGATCCGCAGTGAGAGGACGTACTCGCCCGGCATATCGGGTACAAATGTGGGCCGGTCGGCGATGCTGCTGCGGTTATCTGACAGCGCCGAGTCAGTCACCTCGGAGTCGGCTGGTACCCGGTCAAAGCCCCATGTGAAGGTAATCTCGTGAGCCTTGTAGCTGTCGCACCATGTGCTGTTACCGCCATTGACGGTGACCGATGTGCCCAGCGGGAAGATCTGACTCTTTCCAGCCTCGGCCATCGGCACTGCGCAGTCATCTGCAGCGTCAGTAATCTTTTGTTCTTCCCCACCACAGCCTACAGCTAAAGCCACTGCGCCGAGGATGGTCAGATGTTTGAAGGTTCGAGAGTCCATCATGTCCATTCCTAATATCTCTTTCGGCGGTCGGTTCTCGCGCGGGCGCGAAGGGGTCCAAAGCGAAGGAGGTGAATCGTGCGGTAGTGTACGGAGAATGAGTGCCGATCGTCAACGAAAAGAACGCGTCTCATCGTTCCAAAGGGCCATTCTAAGCTGTGCACAGCGCTGGCTCGGGACCATCGCTGTAGTGGGCTGTTGGATGTACCCCGTGAATGCTCGCGGGGCAATCTCTGCTGGCTTGCCGTACCTCGAATCGAGTCCTTGGATGTTCCGGACTTCAGTTCGTCACCAGGTGGATCTTGTTCCTGCCTTTCGTGCAGGGGAGCGTGATCGTTCTGAAGCGGATCTGAAAGTGACGAGATTTGTGGCCGATGGCGTGCGTCTTGATGCGGCAATGTCTTTCCTGTCAGAGCGTCGGTCGACTGGTCACAGCCACTCGGGCGTCGGGGATATGCGCTTGGGTGTGTGGACCTCTGTCTTTCAGTTGTCTGGCGTCACTGGTGGCCTGGGCTGGCGGGTAAAGCTGCCCAATGCACAAGACCAGGCAGAGCTGGGCACCGATGAGACTGACGTGAGCTTGCTTGCTACTGCAGCGACGGATGTCGGGAAGGTCCGGTTTGTTGCGACCGGTGGCGTGGTGATCATGGGCGACCCGATTCGATTCTCGAGTCAGGATGATGCGGCATTGATTGATGTGGATGTATCGGTACCATTAGGAAAGTTCTACGCTCGTAGTTCGGTAGGCGGAACACTCGCGACCACGAGAAATCCTGCCCGTCTCGAGGCGGAGCTGGGCACGGCTTACGGGTGCGGGTGGAGAGTGGGTGTAGATGGCGTGGTGGGGCTGACTTCCGCGGCTCCCCGGTACGGAATCGTCGGGTGGGTGGGCCTCGGCCCCGCTTGTGATTAGGGGCTTTGACTTAAACGAATTCGGAGCGAGCAATGGGATTGTTGGATTTTTTCTCGGGCGGGTCGGATGGCCAGCTCAAGCGACACACTAAGCGTGCCAAAAACCTCAACGCTCAGGCGGAAGACCGCGAGGCAAGTCTGCACTGGCTTGCATCAGAGGGCTCAGAGCAGGCCATCTTGGGTCTGCTGGGTCGCTTTAATGTGACCTACGAGCATCAGATGAAGGACCTCAATGAGAAGCAGTTGGTCTTTGATCTTCTTGATGGCCTCGGTGAGGTCGTCTGCGGGCCGCTCAAGGTCTGGGCGCGAAGCGCACCTCAGTTTGCTCGGCCCCTTCAGCTTGTTCATAAATTTGAAGGCGAAGAGTCGACTGTTGCTTTCTTGATCGAGCTCCTTGGTGCTGAAAATGACCCCTTTAAGCCAGAGAAGAAGCGACAAATCTTGATCAGACTTGCGGAGTACGCTGACGAGCGGATCACTCCAGCGATCGAGCCCTGCCTTCGAGACTTCGACGAGGGTATTCGCTATGCAGCTGTAGAGGTCGCACTCTCGCAGTCCGACGAGACTATTCAGTCTTCACTCGCGGGCTGTATTGCCGATGACAAGGAAGAGTCCAATCGCCTTCGGGTCCGAATTGCTGAGGCATTTCATCAGCGCGGATGGTCACTCGGAGAGCATGCAGCAGCAGTGGAGGCTCTCCCGCCGCACGGCTGGATTGTGCAGAACGGAAAGCTGTCTCCCGCTTGAGTTGCCTCAGACCGTTCGGGCAGACCCGGGCGTTAACTCACCGGCAATTGGTGACAAAAAAGCCGTACGGAAGGCGTCGCCAGTCAGGCCACGACCGAGCAGGCACATGGCCTTGACGACGGCAGCCTCTCCGGTGAGATCGCCGATGTAGATAGCGCCGGCCTCTCTTGCGGCATCACTGCCCGCGTATCGTCCTGGTCTGCTGGCACCCGTGCGGCACTGGCTGCCGACAAGGATCTGTACGCCAGAGGCGGTTGCATTTCGGATGGCAGATGGCCAGCCTGCTTGCGGCAGGTTGCCCTCCCCAAATCCGCGCAGCATGATGACGCGCTTCCCTGCATCAGTGAGTGCGTCGATGGCCGTAGGCTCCATGCCTGGAAAGGCGCTGAGCACGGCGACATCTGTGCAGACATCCGTGTTGACGGTGAGAGGTCCAGTGCGCTTGAGGCTGGGTCCAATCCGCTCAATGTCTACACCAAGCTCGACCAGAGGCGGATGGTTGGGTGATGCAAATGCGTCGTAGGCGTGGACGGAGGTCTTTGTCGCGCGGTTGCCTCTGAAGAGATGGTTTCCGAAGTACAGAGAGACTTCTCTGAAGTCCATTTTGGCGCAGATGGCCGAGTGTACGAGGTTGACTCGCGCGTCAGTCCTCGCTTCATTCAGGGGACGCTGGGAGCCGGTCATCACGATTGGCTTGTGGTCACCGCCGAGCATGAAGCTGAGGGCGCAGGCGGTGAAGGTCATGGTGTCGGTTCCATGAACGACAATGAAGGCATCGTAGTCATCGTGAGCATCGGCAATTGCTGTCGCCAGACGTCCCCAGTCCGCAGGAGTCAGATCTGACGAGTCGACATTTGTGACGAGCCGTCCATCGATGTCCGCGAGCTGCTCAAGCGACGGAACGAGTGCAGTCAGGTTTGGTGCTGAATCGGTCGGAACCAGGTGTCCCGGTGAGCCGGACTTCACCATGCTCAGCGTTCCGCCTGTGTACAGGAACAGCAATCGCGAGCGATCACTCACCAGATGTAGAGCTCGTCGTCGTAGCACTCGCCATCAGCGATATCGCCGCACGATGCATCGTCGATGCAGTACTTCATGTCCGAGAACCACTCGCGCTCGTCGGAGGAGTCCCACTTCTCATAAATACGCTGCTGTATCTCGCAGGTTGTGGCGCACTCTTGAACAGGAATGTGATCCATATCGATCTCATCGCAGGACATCAGCTTCTCGCAGGTGGCCTCACAGGAGGGCTCACAGCCGCTGAGAAGCAGGCCTATGGTGGCGAGAAGTATGGCGCTCTTTGGTGGCATTCAGTCTACCAGGTGGGTTCGCAGTAGCCATCGAGGATGTTCTGGCAGGAGTGCTCATCGATGCACTCCATCCACAGAGCAACCTGCCGATCATTCTCGAGCTCAGGGCGCTCGTCGTCACTCTCGAGCCTCTTGTAGGGGTCGTAATCGCCGACCTCTCCAGCTTTGGACAAGCCCGCCTTGCATGCGCTCTCGCAGTCGCTCAGCTTCTCTTCGCGGGATTGGTCGTTATTGACCAGGCCCTCAAAGTATCCTTCGGTGTCCTTTTCGCCGGTAGCGTCGCCGCAGTTAGGTGCAGTACCATAGAGCTTTGTGCAGGTGCTCTGGCAGTCTTTACCGCAGCCCATAAGGGTAAGCGGCAAGGCCACGAGGCAGAGTGCTGTTGACAAGCGCTTGGTCATGAGACCTCCAGTGGCCAGCATCCTAATCTCACCCCAGACCATTCGCCACCGCCATCGCCTCCATGGCATCATGCTAGTAAGGATTCACCCACACGAGGTTGCACACAGTGCACGTGCTTCAAGTCACACCCTACTTTCCGCCGACATGGGCCTATGGCGGCATTCCACGCATCGTAGATGGGCTCTCTCGTGCGCTCGTTGATGCTGGACATCGGGTGACAGTACTGACAACCGATGCGCTCGATGCGAGTGGGCGGGTCACGCTATCATCGGATCGGGATCACCACGGAGTACGGGTACTGACAGTCCCCAACTGGTCGAATCGGGCGGCATATCGACACCAGCTCTTTCTCCCGCGCGGCATCAATGAAATCTTGGGGTGTGTGGGTGATGATGTGGATGTGATTCATCTGCACGGCCATCGACACTTGCTCAACAATGCGGCGGTTCGCTGGGCGAAACAGGGCGGTATTCCCTATGTCTTGACCGCGAATGGAACCTTGCTGCGCCACGAGCGAAAGATCGGCGTCAAGTGGCTGTGGGATCAGGTGGTTGCGGGTGATATTCCAGACGGTGCGTCTCGATTGATAGCCGTGAGTGCTGCGGATGTTGCCAGGCATCGTCAGGCAGGGATTCCCACAGACAAGATCGAGCGGATTCCGAACGGGCTCGATCTTGGTGAGTTCGAGAAATTACCTGAGCGTGGTCAGTTCCGGAAGGCCCACGGCCTCGGGGCTGGCCCCTTGGTGACCTACCTGGGACGCGTTTCGCCGAGGAAGGGGGTCGAACATCTTGTTCGCGCCTTCGCTGATGGGGCGCTCAGTCCAGCCAAGTTGGTGGTGGCTGGAAATGACATGGGTGCGATGGGCACTGCGATGTCAGAGCCACACACAGTTGACGTGAATTTTGTTGGGCTTGTCCAGGGTGACAAGCGGCTCTCGCTGCTCGCTGACACCGATGTGCTCGTCTATCCCTCAGCGGATGAGGTCTTTGGTCTGGTACCCTTCGAGGGTCTGCTGTGCGGATCACCAGTCGTCGTGGCTGATGACTGTGGCTGCGGTGAGCTGATTGCGGAGGCGGGAGCGGGTTTGTTGGTCAAGTACGGTGATGTTGAGGGCTTGCGTGCACGGATTCGCACGCTCATCGACGATCGGAGTGCTGCGGATGCCATGGTCAGTCGTGGACGG